>Ga0315282_10001374_pt1 | contig 45882 bp, 47 predicted proteins | sample YL17G07_20_MG_FD_203693 | JGI IMG/M metagenome (GOLD analysis project Ga0315282, IMG submission 203693) | Sediment microbial communities from Yellowstone Lake, YNP, Wyoming, USA - YL17G07_20 | ecosystem: Environmental > Aquatic > Freshwater > Lake > Sediment | place: USA: Wyoming | collected... | reverse complement strand
CCGGACTGCCGAAAGGGCGGCTTCGCCTCCTTCGCCGGCGGATTCCCCGCCAGCGCCCGGAACTTCGCGCCGAGCCTCGTGCTCACGGACCTGCGCGTCTGGTCGTCCGCCTTCTTGACGCCCGGCGTCCCTGCACTGCCGAACGGGTTCAGGAACTGCACCTTCAATCGCTTCTTGCCCTCGTACTCATCGTAGGCGAGCTTCACCTGGACGGGGTGCTGTGACAGGTCGGTGTCCTCGAGCCAGAACGGGTCGCGCCCGTCCCAGCCGAACGCCGCCTTCAGCGCATCGACGGTCGGTGCGTTCAGCGAGCCGTCCTTCTTCTCGAGGTAGAACCACCCCGTGATCTCCATCTTCTCGTCCTCGCAGCCGGCCCAGTCGCCGCCGCGCAGCTCCTGAAAGAGCCGGAACGTGATGGCGCATGACGCGAGCTTGTTCGGCCCAGACTCACTGATGCCGATGAGGACGGGATGGGCGTGGAAAAGGCCTTCGCGGTTAGCGAGCATGAAATCGTCTCCTTTCATTCACCAGGAACACCGAAGAGCTTCGTCCAGAGCTTCGTCTCGAACTTCACCAGGGGCAGCGGCTCGCTCATCGTGCGGCTCTTCGCCATGCAGTGCGGCAGCTCGTTCGGGTAGACCGTCCGCGTTCCCGACCCGCGGCCCTTGCCGTCCTTGACGTCCACGTCGTAGCCGAGGAACAACAGGTGGTCGCTCCATTCCTTCACCCGCAGTCGGATGGAGGACTTGCCGCTGGCAGGACTCTGCAAGCGCGGCTCGAAGCGGAGGTAGTCCTCGCCGGACGGGTTGGGGACCGTGGCCGTGCAATCGTGACAGATGAGGATGACGTGCCGTCCGGCGCGGGTGTGCAGGTTGAGTGCGTTGAGGAGCGCCAGGAAGGTCTCGTAGACGTATGTGTAGCCTTTCCCGAATCCGTAGTCCTCGAGGCGCTCGACCTTGTTGCCCTTCTCGTGCGGCACCGTCTTGAGCGTGTGCTCGATGGCGAGTTCCTCTGCCTTCGTCGCTGAGTCGACGACGACGGTCTTGATGTCGTCCCAACCGCCGCCGTAGAGGGCGTCGAGGATCCCGAGCCACGTGTCCGCGCCGTTGACGGAGCGGATATTGAGGGCGTCGAGTTGTCCGGACAGTACGCCGAGCGAATCGTCGAGGTCGAAAAACGCTACGGGGCCGGGCGCGGTCGCGGCGAGGGTGGTTTTGCCAACGCCCCCTGGGCCGAAAAGCACGATCCGGTGACCGGCAGCTTTCGGGATTCCCCCGAAGACCACGCGGTTCTGGGATTCCGTGCGGGGCTTGGGCCTCGGTGCTTGGGGCGGAGGCGGTGGTGAGGAACGCGTCGTCATACGCATCTCCTTTCCTTCATGTGGTCTTGGCCCTGGGACACGCATTCAGGCGCTCGACCCGAAACGCGTGTCGGCCGAACTGGCGAATGAGGAAGCCGGTCAGAATCCTGTTGATGTCGCGGCCGACGGTCGTCGTCGCATTGACCACGCAGGTCCGCTGGCGCTTATCGAGGCAGTAGGATGCATCCAGTCGAACTCGGGACTCTCCGTGGAGGCCCTCGGCGGCAAGCACGGCCAGAAGCAGAGAGTCCTGGACAGCTCGGAAGGGAACGTGTTCCAGAAAGTCGTAGTGATAACGGTTCTTTTCCACGGCGCTCTCCTTCTTCCGTCTCGCTGCTGCCATACTATGACCTACCGGAACGCGGCCGAATCTGTCGGGAGTTTTTCAGAAACGGTCCTTGAAATCCGCCAATCGTGCGCGCAGCTCTCGAATCGCCTCATACAAGGTCCCCCGAGGGACGCCCCTCTTGCGGGCGATCTCCGACGGCGTCCTGGTCTTCAGTTCCTCTGCGAGCGCCCGCAGCCTGGGGGGCAGGTGATCGAGCACGCAGGCAAGATCGTGAAGCAGGTCGCTTGTTTCCGTCGCGGGCCGTTTCGGACGACGCCGGTCGTCCTCGATGCCATCGCCTATCTCAAGGTTTCCGGCGTCGCCTACCGGATCGTTGAGAGAGCATCCCTCGCAGTGGGGGTCGCGCATCGCGGCGCGCCGGTGCTCGAGGATGCTGGCGAGCTTGTGCTCAATTAGGCGGGTGATGAAGGTCTCGCGCTTCGACCGTTTCGGGTCGAACTTCGATAGGCGTCGCCAGATGTCGAGGCGCAGTTCTTGCTCGACGTCTGGTACGTCCGCTTCAACGAATCCCGCTTTCCCAACGAGTTTCCTTGCCTTGCTGCGGATGAGTCGTTCGGCGTAATCGCTGACACCGCCGGTACCCACGGCCGTCTCCTCGTGGTGGAGGAGGAGCCGTGGGCACTTGACGCAGCTTCAGCGCCGATGTATCCATTCCGGACCCTCGCGCACCACAAATGGCCCCTGGGAGACGGGTCCGGCGAAAGGTTCTCCCGAGGGGCTGCCAGCCCGGTGTTCCGGGCAGAAACGTTGGCCACGAGGCCGCCGCCAGACCCGCCACTGGGGGCTGGCGAAATTTCGCGGCTAAGATGCGCGACTACCGAGGTACAGAGAAACGCCCACGCTGGGTGGGCGTCAGGCGGGTATGTTGGACAAATCACTCGAGGGAATTTCTGAGATTTTTCGGGAGAGGCTCAGCGAATTTTCGCTGGTATCTGGGCGAGCTAGGCGTCAGGCCCGAAGGCAAAGCGGGCGCGCCAGCCGTTGCCCTCTTGCTGGAAGGGATCGCCATCGATGCGGAAGAACTCTTGGAGGTCCTTTGCAAGATTCTCACGCCGTTTCTGATTCCTACGGTCGGCCCTGCGACTGCTCCAGTCGAGGCGCCCATGTCCCTCGGAAAACGCTCGCAGGAGCTCCCACTGAACTGTCGGGGTGCCGTTCTTCTTGTTGACCATCCCCATCTGGGCGTAGTGGTAGACCCCCTGCGCTGACAGCACCTTTATCGAAACGGTATGGTTGTCGGTGAAGGAGATTCTGACGTCTTCCCAATGGGCCTGCGGCGGCGTGGGAAAGAAGCTCATGGCCGAGTCATCCGTCGTGTCAGGCAGCACGGCCTTATGAAAACCCGCGAGGATTTCCTCTGTGGGGCGTACTGCGGCAAGTTCCCCGTCAGCGCCTGCGGCAGCGGTCTCGCAGAGCGGAAGGAAGACGGCTTTTCGCGTCGCGAGCAAGGACTCGCATGAGGGGGTGCAGAACTCGCGCGTCGGGGCTACGAGGATGAAAGGATCACCGTTCAACGCCACAAGCCCAGCCACGGCTCCATGAAAATCAGCGCCATCGACTTGCATTGTTAAGTAGACGGGGAACCGGAAACCCGCGTACGGACTATAGGTTCCTATGCGGGTCGTTCGGGGAACGCCCTCGACCTCCGTTTCAGCGAAGGTGACACCCAGCATAGTCGCAACGGCCTTGCTGAGTCTCGTTCGGTTCACTTCGTAGACGGTGATATCGGACTTGGAGAGCTTGGTTGGGGCGCAGCCGTCCGGACAGATGCCGACGTAGTCATCTGGCCCGTGGACGACTACCGTGTGAAGCGTGCCCGGATGTTTCGGGTCGGGGCAAGGGTAGGACGACGCAAGTTCCTTTCGCGGCTGCAGGAAGTTCCCGACGAGTGCATGCTCCGGCCCGAGCAGGGCTTCCCATTGCATCGACACGGCGGCCAAGCCTGGCAGGGATTCAAGCGCCGACCAGAACCGGTCCAACGGCTTCGTCTCCATCGCGTTCTCATCACTTGATGAAGTGCCGCAGCGTCAGCCACTTTTCGATAATGACGCTGTCGGCGTCTCGCGTATATTGCGCGGTGTTCCCCGCACGGATGACTACCGTCCTCGGGGTCTTGGAATCCGTGAACTTGACCTGGAAGTTCGCTCGGATAATGCGTGCCTTGGTAGGCATCTCCCGTTCGCTGTCCTTCAGGGCCGCGAAAATGTCGTCGGCTTTCCGGACCTCGGTCTCGTGGCACGCACCGCCCCAGTAATACTGGACCTCCTTCAGTTTGGCCCAATCCATTCCATCCACGTCGGTGCAGACCAGCGAGGCTTCCCCGTCCGTCCTCAGCGGCTCGAGCGTATACTCGCGGGCACCAGAGAAGAAATCATCGCTGCCGAACACATGCCGCCCGAATTGCCTCCGATAGAGATCCTTCTCTCCTTTGGACGCGGCGTTGACGCGAATCTCGCCCGTGCTCGCGTCATAGGCGAGAACGTCAAACTTCTCGGGCCGGTAAAAGATGCTCGACGGCTCGCCTTTTTCAATGCTTCCTTCGCGCTTGTATGGTTCGCCGTGCCGGACAAGGAACCACGTCTCGCCGCCCTTCGGATATACGAAAACGCGTGCGCCACGGCCGCGCTTCTTTTTCTCAAACCAGTCGTCCACGTCCTTCTCAAGGGCCTTCAGTGCTTCCGGCGACGGGGGTGAGAACGCCGGGATGGGCGACGCCTCCGTCCGGTAATACTCGAACGAGCGACGGCGGACGATGAACCGCTCGGCGTGCTTCTGTTCGAGGACATCCTTGTCCTGGAGCCAAACTTGAACGGCGACGTCGGCTGGCGTCGGATCAGGGCTCCCCGTGATGGTCATGCCTCGCGCCTCCGCCTCTTCCTGGAGAATGTCCATTCCATCGGGGGTCGCCATTTCATCAACAAAGAATAGCGCTTCCGAGAGGTCTTTCGGAGTGTCGACGTCGGGCTCCATGAAGATGTCGACCAGACCATCGTAGTCGAAAGTGGCGGGGTCGATGGACGATGGCAGGTCGAACCCGCGGGTCGACAAGAAGTCCCTGTGATGCGACAGGAAGGCAGACAGATGCTCCGGGGAAATGGTCTTGAGAATGTCCGGCTTGGAAAAGCGCCGAAGGTTATAGGTTGCCACGTTACCACCTCCCTCCGCTGGACTACGAGATGGCGGAAATTAGCAATTGGTCGAGCGACCAAATTGTACCCGGGGGCGCTGTTCACTGCAAATACAAAGGTGTACATCAGGCGAATTCGGCTCCAGCCCGAGTCGTTGCCCACGCCAATTTCCCGACACGACCCGCTCGGCTCCGGTAGGTACAGAATGCAGGGCAGTACTGTTTCTCGCCCGTCTTCAGGCAGCCGTATGCACCCAGAGGAATTTCGCAGTGATGAAAGATGGTGCCCCACATCCCATGCCGCGTCGCCTCTGTCACGGCGAGGACCAGGACTTCCAACTCACCGTTGAACGCGTGCCCTTACCGCCCTCGCAGCAAGACAAGGTAGTTGAGGGTATCCGCATCCTCGCAACGTGGCTCCTGCGCCATCACCGGAAGATGATTCGGACGCCGAAGCGCCGCTCGGAATTACCCCGGAATCCACCTTGACTCGTTGGCCTTTCCATGCCCCCCTGTTGACGGCGTTTATCGCCGTAACCTGGGCAATGGAAAGGAGATAGGCATGGTCATGACGAACGTTGCCGCAAGGGTCGCCGTGGGCTACCTGCGCCGGTCGACGGACCGGCAGGAGCAGTCCATCGAGGACCAGCGGAAAGCCATCCAGCAGTACGCGGCAGCCAACGGGTTCAACATCGAGCGATGGTACGTCGACGACGCGATCAGTGGCGCGAACGCTGACAGCCGCCGGGACTTCCTGAAGATGGTCGCGGACGCGCAGCTCAAGGGCCGTGCGTTCGACACGATCATCGTCTACGACGTCAAGCGGTTTGGCCGGCTCGACAACGACGAGACCGGGCACTACAGGTATCTGCTCTCCCAGGCCGGCGTCGAGGTCATCTACGCGAGCGAGAACTTCTCCGGCGACGACTCCGACGACCTCCTGCGCCCGGTGAAGCAGTGGCAGGCGCGCCAGGAGCTGAAGGACCTGTCGAAGGTCACCATCCGCGGCTCCATCACGCGCAGCGAGGGCGGCTGGTGGATGGGAGGGACGCCGCCCTATGGTTACGACCTCGCCTACTACAGTGGCCGCGGGGACTACCTGATGACCGCACGCTTCCTGCCGCACGGCGGCAAGCAGGTTCTGGACGAGGCGGGCAACGTTAAACGGACGCTTGGCCCCGGCGACAGCCTGATGGCCTCGAAGGAGGACCGCGCGAAGCTGGTGCTCAGCGCCCCCGACCGGGTCCAAGTGGTGAAGGACATCTACGACTGGTATGTGCGCGACGGTCTTGGCTTCAGGAGCATTGCCGACCGCCTGAACCGCAAGGGTGTGCCATCGCCGGGGCGCCGGGCGGGTATTGAGGGTTGGAACATGGCGACGGTGCGCAGCATCCTGATGAACCCCGCCTATACCGGCGACATGGTCTGGAACCGCCGCTCGACGGGGAAATTTCACGTCGTCAGCCGACGGCAGGCTGTGCCAGTTCCCAAGATTCGCCGACACGCCGTGGAAAAACAGGCCGAGGCCAACTGGATCAGAACGAGGGATAGACACCCCGCCGTTGTGACCCGCGACCTCTACGAGCAGGCCCAGGCCAAGCGGCGGGTCCGGAGCGAAACAGCCACGGGCGGCTACCGCCACGGCCGCGGCGCGAAGTCCGACTTCCTGCTGTCCGGCCTGCTACGCTGCGCGCACTGCGGTCACAACTGGCAGGGCTACACGGTCACGAAGGGCAAGCGGCGCGACGACGGCACGAAGGTAAAGACCCTTTACTACGCCTGCGGAGGCTACGTCACGAAGGGGACCTCGATATGCGAGCGGAGCCTCATCCGCAAGGATATGGTCGAGGAGTTCCTGTTCGACGAGGTCGGCAGGAGCCTGAGCGAATTCCTGAACGGCGACGAAGGGCGACAGATGCTTCGTAAGGCGCTCCTGGAGTTGATGGGGCCGGAGGCGAACGGCGCTGGCGAGCGCAAGGGGTTCCTGGTAGCCAAGGCCGACATCGAGCAGAAGATCTACAATATCATCGACAACACCACGCCCACCACGCGGGAGTTTGCCGACAAGCGGATCGAGCAGCTCAAGGCCGAGCTGGACGCCATCGAGAGGCAGGTCGAGCGCGTCGATGCCCAAGCCGCGAACGCGGTGGACCTGACGGCGCTGGAACAGGCGCTCCTGGACTATATGAAGCGGTTCGAGGTAGTCCAGGCGGAGGGGACGGTGGAAGAAAAGCGGGCGTTCCTGCGGGCGTTCACGCGGACGGTCGAACTGGACCCTGAGACCGGCAAGGGGCGCTTGGAGATATACAGCCTGCCGATGGTCCCCGTACAAGAGAAGAAGGACAGCCAAAACGGCCATCCTTCTTCTTTAACGTTGGTAGCGGGGGTGGGATTCGAACCCACGACCTCCGGGTTATGAGCCCGACATGCTCATTTTCCCGAAGTGCCTACCTTGACATAAGTTGCGACGCCGCAACGGTCTAGCAGGATCTTTTTGTGGTCACCATGGTGACCATGGTGATCATGATGACCACGATTTAGCTACAGTTTAGCTACAGTGAAAGGTTGAAGTAAAGTGAAAAATCGAAGGGCGGGAGAGCACTCCAATTCCCACCGCCCTTCGGCTGGATGGATTTCCCAAGAACATCAGCCCTCGTCCAGCCCGGAAGGTCAGGCGAAGTACGCCAGAGCTTCTGCGGCACCGGCTACAAGGATTTCAGCCCCGACCAAGTCATGGATCTTCCACTCCGGCTGACGCACGAGCTGTAGGCCACGTTTGCAGGGCAGCAGGCCGGCAAACTTCCGCCAGTTCGGCGAAGGTGTCGCATCGGAGCACTTCACCTCGACCGGCAGCCAGGGCAAGCCATCTCGGACGATCAGGAAGTCAATCTCCTGCTTCTCCTTGTTACGGAGGAAATACAGCTCGAATTCCCCCTCGCCGGTGTCCGTCCAGAAATGGCAGGCCTTCAACAGGTGGCAGGCAACGAGGTTCTCAAAGCGGGCTGCCTCGCTCCTGATTGCCCCGTAATCCCAAAGATAGACTTTTCCCTCGCGTCGGATCGAGCGTGTGATCCGTTTGGTGTAAGGCCGAACGTCGAAGACATAGTAGAGTTCCTTCAGATAGGCCATCCACCGCTTGATCGTTGGGATGCTCACCTCCAGGTCGCGTGCCATCGAGGCGAAACTGAAGAGCGATCCCACCCGTTCCGGCAGGAGGGCTGTCATCATTTCGATACGGCCCAACTCCAGGAGGCGGCTCAGGTCGCGCAGGTCCTCCCGAACGACCAGTTGCTCCCGGTTACGTCGCCACAGACGGGCCTTACGGGCATCCTGAGCGAAGAGCGGCATAGGGAACGGGCCGTAGGTCATGAGCGACGCAAGATCGTCCTCAGAGGATTCGTGTCGGTGGTTTGCTCGTGAGAACAGCGACTCCAACATCACGTCCGGAGGAAGGACGTCAGGCCGCCCCATCTCACGGACCGAGAAGGGATGCAGTCGGAAACTCAGATGCCTTCCGAGGAGGCTATCGCTGCCCTTCATGTAGACGTTCAACCTGGCGCTGCCGGTGACGAGGATATCGCACGGCGTCTTCAGCGTATCGTACATGCCTTTGAGATTGCGCTTCCAGCGCCGATCCTTGTGGATCTCGTCCAGGACAACCAGCGGGACTGTTTGCCCTTCAGCGGGGGGGATGATGGCGGACGGGTTCTGTGCCCAGGCGCGGCGAAATTCCACCTGGTCCCAGTTGCGATAGAGGCCGGTCTTCCGCTGGGCGAGGAACATCTTGGCCAGCGTGGTCTTGCCGCACTGGCGCGGCCCCGACACAAACGCGATCTTGTGGTCGGAGAACGCCAGGTCTTCAATGGGCTGGGCGAGCGAGCGTTTTCTCATGCCGACCAAAGTAACGCCAATCGTCAGTTCAGTCAAGAGGAAAATGCCTCGCTTCTCCCGGAAATTCCGTCCTCCTTGCCCCCGCAACACTTACGTCTCTTGCCACCAGCCTACGTCCTACGTCGCAGGATCTCGCCCCAACCGCTCTGGGAAAAAGAAGGACACAAGCAAGGGAACTGTCCCCGGGTGTTCTTGGCAACGGGGCAGGCTTCGGTATTCACCCACGACCGCACGAACACCACATCAGCTCGCCCAACCACGAACGATACGACTGTCGGTCCGATCACCCGAGCCGCCTGCGATGGCGACCGTCCCCGTGGGCACATCCTCGCCACCAGCTCGACCGAACATTGCCTGCGGGCCAGATTTGAAGCCCGTGCGGCCGCAGCCGCGGGAGAATCGCCGGCTATGTCACGCGATGATGATTCCGTCTCTTCCGGCCATCATCCGGACGGCACGAATCCAGGAGTCGCGCTCCTTGCCGAGCCCTTCGGGGCTGAAGCGGCAATCGTGCTCGTGGCAGAACTCCTCCCACTCGCGCAGGGATTCCTCTCCACCGAGCGGGTGAGCGACTCGGCTTGGATACGGTATTCCTTATCGAACGGAACCTCGATCTGTAGGACGGGCTTGTCGCGCCCGAGCGTGAGACGCAAGGCTCCGGCGGACGCAGTCTCGGCGTGTTGAATCGCATCACAAGGAATGTTTCGCACAGTCAGGCCGAAGCTCAAGCAATCATGCCTCGCCTCGTGCCCCGAGAGAGCCATTAGTGCCCGATGGGGTTCTTGGGAAGCACAACGACGCAGCCCACCTGCAACCTACTTTCGGATCTTCTCCAGCGCATCGTGGGCGCTCTGGCGGACAGATTCATCCGGGTCCTTTTCTGCCAAGCGCTCAAGTTCGGGGATGGCTTGTTTGGCTTCCGAGCCGATCTCGCCGAGCGACCGGATGGCACACTCTCGCACGCTTGCGTCCGTGTCTCCGATGGTCTTGATGAGTCCCGGGACGTCTTCCTTCGCCGCCGGGCCGAGGTGGCCGAGGGCATAGGCGGCAGATCTTCGCATCTGAGCGTCCGGGTCGCCGAGGGCCCTGACGAGCGCCGGGACAGCGTCCTTCGCCCCCGGGCCGATGTCGCCGAGCGCCACGGCGGCATGCCATCGCACCGGAGCGTCCGGGTCGCCGAGGGCCTTGATGAGCGCTGGGACGGCTTCCTTCGCTTCTAAGCGGATGCCGCCGATCGCCATGGCTGTATTCCTTCGCACCTCAGCATCCGTGTCGCCGAGGGCCTTGACGAGTGCCGGAACGGCGTCCTTCGCCCCCGGGCCGATCCCCCCAAGCGCCAGGGCGGCACCCCATCGCACGTCAGCATCCGTGTCGCCGAGGGCCTTGATAAGTGCCGGGACGGTTTCCTTCGCCGCCGGGCCAATGCGGCCGAGCGCATAGGCGGCATTCCATCGCACCTGAGAGACCGGGTCGCCGAGTGCCTTGACGAGTGCCGGGACGGCTTCCGTCGCCCCCCGGCCGACCTGGCCGACCGCCCAGGCGGCATTCCATCGCACCTCAGCATCCGTGTCGCCGAGGGCCGTGATAAGTTCCGAGATCGGTATGATCATCCTGCGTCGCGACATCGGTAAGCCTCTACCAAAGCGATGGTGCGGATTCCACTCCCATTCTCAAGGCCGGGGCAACCCGTGCCGACGATGCCCGGGCCAAGCAGAGGACACAGCAACTGGTGCTGACCTTCTCCAGAGAATTCCGTGAACGCCACCGGGCCCCGGCCTGCCGCGAGCTGACGGGGTTCGACATCAGCACGCCGGAGGGCTTCGAGCAGGCAAGACATCATCCGGACGGTACGAATCCAGGAGTCGCGCTCTTTGCCGAAGCCCCGCTCTTCGGGAACAGAGACGCCATCAGGATTGCCCCACCCAGGCCGACGACGGGGGAGCAGACAAATGCCCGTGTCGAGCCGATGGCCTCCAACGACATACCGACAATCACTCAGACAACATCTCCAGAAACGGGAATGCAGATCGCGTCAGTCACAACTGGCCATCGTCCTGCCAAGGGACGCACAAAGCCCTTGCCCCGGCAAGATGAATGATGGCGCGGTAATATGCGTCTTCTTCGTCCTTGTTGAGCAACGCCCTTCGGATCGCGTCGCGTTTCATCGCGTAGTTCTGCATATCTTCCGCCCATTCGCCGAACCGGCGAGCCGCCGTTGCAAGCACCTCTGCGCGGAGCGCGTCCCCGCTCATCTTAGGCAAGAGCAGGCCCAAATGGCGCAAACAGGCTCCTTGAGATTGACGGTATAAGGCGAAGCCCGGCTCGGTGTGGAGGATCTCGGCCAGTTGGGAGACAGCAGTCTGCTCCTCGGAGACGAGAAATCCGCAGGCGGCACACCGATTGCTCAGGTTCGTGGGGGCGTTCGCCCGGTCGGTCTCGGGGCGCGTGGCTAACGCCGACAACTCGCGAGAAAGTCTGTCCATCAGCACGGGAAGTCCAACCGACAGACCTTGTGGTGATGCCATTGCGACGAGTTGCCACGTATGCAGGGGGCAGAAGCCTCCGTTCCTGGCGAAAGCGGCCTGGGCCGATTCCTCGCCTGAGAGGGCGTACTGCCACTTACTGAAGAAGTCGAACATCCTGTCCGACAGCCGATTGCAGATGGGGCAGCCACGGGTACGCAGGTTCAGCGGGCTCTTGGCCGGCGGTTCCTCGGTCGCATCGCCGAGGTTCATGGGAGGCACGACATTGGCGACCGCTTCCTCCGGCCGCAAGCCGCTGGCCGGGGGGCGCTCAGGTTCCCGTAGGTTCTGCTGCAGTTTGGACTTCATCCCGAGCAGACGTCGCCGCATGTCATGCCAGAAGCCGTCTGCCCCGACAGAAACGTCGGACGCTGCCCACTCCTCGGGCAGCAGGCGTATGGCCTTGTCCAGCACCGAGTCCAAGAATGTGGCCGCCTTCTCCGTAGCCAGGAATTCAGCAAGCGCCTCCTCGAGGCACCGCATGCCGCTGTCAATGTACCCCTCACCGCTGCCGGTCCGCTTGGCCTCGAGTCCTTGTCTCGCCGAGACCGGAAACAGGCTGACGTGCTGGTCCCGGGACGATTGGGCAAGCGAGTTCCGCACGTATTGAAGCGCGTCCTCCCGCTCGCCCGGATTGAGCAGGTCGATCTTGTTGACCACGAAGAACACCCTGTGGACGTGCTGACGAATCCCGGCGAGGAACTCCAACTCCATCTTGCTCAAGGGGCTGTCCACGCTGGTGACGAAGATCGCGGCATCGCATTGAGGGAGGAACTGGTAGGTCGTGGCGGTGTTGGCCTCGATGGATGACCCCACGCCGGGGGTGTCCACGAACTCCAGTCCCTGCCGCAGAAAGGCCAGCGGGACTTCTATGCGGGCGGTCTTGATCCGCTTGACGTTCCCCGGGTTGCCCCGCTCCGTTACAAACTCCGCCAAGCGGCTGACAGGCATCTCCTCCAGGAACAGGGCGTCCTCGCGGACCACCACGAGTCGTTCGGCCGGTCCATACCGAAGGACCGTAATCGCCGAGGTCAGCGGCAACACGCCCGTGGGCAGCAGCTCGCGGCCGATGACAGCGTTCATCAGGGAACTCTTGCCGCGCTTGAACTGGCCGAGCACGGCAAGCGTGAAGCGATCTTCCGCCAGTCTCACCATCAGTTCCTGGTACTGCGAGGCGATATCCTCCCGTTTGAGTTGTGCCAGGCGGTTCCGGATGGCGCGGATGCTCCCGGCGATGGACTGCTTGGCCCGCGTGTAGGCCTTGAGCAGGCTGATGTCGGGCGCCGGGGCGTCGGCCCACAGTCCTTCAGAAGATTGTGGCGTATCCGAAGTCATCGCGGTGAGCTCCTCTCGGCCGAGTGGGCGAGCGAGTCGGCTTGGACACGGTATTTCTTGTCGAACGGGGTCCACGTTCCATCCCAGATCGGGGAGTAGAGCAGATACCGTAGCTCTTCTCCCGGCAGCAGGCTGGAGGCGATGAGTTCCGCATGCACTCCCAGCAGGTCGCCCGGCGTCTGGGCCTCATAGACGTTCGGTTCCCGACCGACGGAACGCCATTCGGTCCCCGAAATGGGAACGTCCTTGCTGGAGAGTCTTCTGGTCATGGCTGTTGTGGCCCCGCGCCGCCTGCTCCGTCCGTGCTTGGCGGCAAAGAAGCCATCAGAATCGTCCCGGCCAAGCCGACAACGGCGGCAAACGCGAAACCAACCACCGGACTGATCGTCGCCCACAGTAGCCCCACAATCAGGCTGGCCGCAAAATCGCCTATCCCATTGACCACGCCCAGAACGCCATATGCCGTGCCGGCAATCGCCGTCCGGACATAGTCTCGAACAGCCACGCCTTCCATCGTGTCTTCCCAGGCAATAAAAACGCCAGCAAGGGCAAAGAAGATCGCAAACCACCAGATTGCCGGGACGACGAAGGCAAAGCCTAGGAAGGTGACGACGGCCACGGCGTAACCCGCCGCCAGGTACTGGGTTCTGGCAAACCGGTGACTCAGCGCTCCGATGGGGTAGGATGCAAGGGCATAGACCACGTTCCTCAACGTGTAGAGGAGCGCCGCAACCTGTGCGGCTTTCAACAGCCCCAATGTGGGTTCGAGCGTGGTGGTGGCGCGAAGGATCATCAAAGTCGGAGCGAAGTCCGCGATGCCGAACAGTCCCACGGCCAGCAGGAAGGAACGGTACGACCTCGGCATGGCCCGAATCGTGCCCCAGAACCGCATCTGGGGATTGGGCGCGCGCCTCTTCTCACGAACCATGAAAGCCATCGTCGCCACGGACAGCAGCCCCGGCACGAGGGTCAGAAGAAAGATGACCCGGAACGGCCAACCCACTGCCGTCGAAAGCCCCGGCAGCCAGGCGATGATCGTCTGCATGACGGCAGGGTGGGAGGCGGCGAGGCTGAGCAACGCAAAAGCCGCCAGAGGCCCGACAACGGCGCCGGCCGTGTCGCCGGCTCGGTGGAAACCGAACGCTTTGCCGCGGTCTTCGGGCTCAACCGAATCGGCCAGCATGGCGTCCCGCAGCGGCCCGCGGATACCCCGACCCAGCCAGCCCACCGCACGACCTGCAAGAATCACCGGCCAGACGAAGGCGAAGGCGAAGACGGAGGTACCAATCGCCGTGAGGGCATAGCTGATGACGGACCAGCCTTTGCGGTGGCCGATCCGGTCGCTGTGGAACCCCGCGCCAAGCTTGATGAAACTGGAAATCGCATCCGCGACGCCTTCGATGAACCCCAGCGCCGCCGCCGAGGCGCCGATGGTCTGCAGGAACTGCGGCAGCACGGCCGTGGCCATCTCGTGACAGAAATCGCTCAGGAAACTGGTCAGGCCGAAGGCGAAGACGTTTCGATTAAGCCACCGCCGGCGTGTTTCCGTCGTTGGGCTGCCGGCCGACGTGCCATTCTTCAGGCTCACCGGGACACCCGAGTCCTTCAGAACACGTCCTTCAGTCCGGTCATCATGTTGATCGCTCGGATCCATGAGTTCCGCTCCTTGCCCCACGGCTCGCGGTTAAAACGGTAGTCGTGCTTGCGGATGAACTCGGCGAGATCATCGGCGAGCCCCTTGAACTTCCCAACATGCACCGTAGCCAGGTAATCGCGCGCCGACGCATCCTGCGCCTGCCTCAAGGCCGGCAGCAGGTGCGGCACACAGAGTCCCGGACTCGCTTCAACAGCTTTGCGGATCTCGGGGTCGCCGAGGTGCTCCACAAGCGTTGCCAGGTGACACTCCCGGAACCCGGTGGCAATCCTGCAGGCCGGGCACTGCGCCGCATCGCCCCACGCCTCCGGCATCTTCCTGCGGAGCAACTTGGCGGGAAGCCCATTCAGGGACTTCAGAAAGTCGAGGAACATCATCACCTGGTCCTGGTAGAGGATGGCGGTTCCCAGACCGTCCTGGAACTCCAGCAGCATGTGCGCGTGGAGGCGGCAGTATCCGCGCGACTTGGCGAGATCCGCGCGGACGCCAACGTCGTTGACGTTCTCGTACAGCAGGTTCTCGAGGTAGCGACGGATGTCGCGGGCTTCCAGTTCGCACAGGGCACACCCCTTTGCCTGCTGAAAAGCCTCCAGGACGTCGAAGAAACCGATGTGCTTCTGCGGGGGCCGCTTCATCGGTTCTCTCCTTCGGGCTTCTCCGCAGGACTCTGCCTGATGAGCTTGGCCATCGTTCGCATATCGTCATCCATATCCGCCTCGGGGACCTCAGATAGGCAGGCGCGGGCTTCGGCATCGCGGCCCTGCTTGTAAAGGCACCACGCCAGGTGCACCTTGAATCGCGGCTCAAAGGGATTGAGCCAGATCGCCCGGCGGAACTGGGACTCAGCAATCTCGTAGGCTTCGCGGTCAACGAGGTGCATGGCGATGTCATCGCGGTAATAGCCCATGTAGGGATTGGGGCGAAGCAGGTCCTCGCGCCGTTCCTCTCGATCCCGATGGTCAATGTGTTTTCCGGACATGACAGATTTCCAGGCGATTGCCCTGCGGCTAATCATCGCCCTGAAGGGCTTGCAGCCGCTTGAGATCCCTTTCGATGGCTGCCGGGTCCGAACTACCCGATGTCGGCTCACATTGGGCGCGGCAGAAGTCGACCTTTGCGGTAAAGGATCGCCGGAGTTGGGCCAGCATCTCCGAACGCCATCGCTCCAACTGCATGGTGTACTGCTTCATCTGGCTGGTCAGTCGCGGTCCAAGCCGGCTGGTCAAGAGCTCGCGGGTGCTGCGGAAGGCCATGCCTCCCGGCATATGAACCCACCAGGGTCTATAGAGCGGTGTCTCGGGCAGGTTGCCTGCAAGGTCCAGAACGGGCATGCCCGTCGGCACGGGCAAATCGGCCGCCTCTTCCCGGGGAGAACCGACCGCGGCGGCCGCATCCTGCAGAACCCCTTTCAGGCTCTCCCGAAGCAACTCAAGGGACCCGGCTATTTCAGCGGCAAGACGGCCGACCTGCTTGTTTCCACCGGAGACGACGTTGGCGGCGGCATCCATCGTTGGAGGACCGTTCCGCCGCCATTTGTCCACGATCTCGTGGGCCGCAACGTCAAGGACCTTCTCGGAGAGATCCGGCCATTCCGCCCGCTCCCGCATGGCGGCCTCCAACTTGGCCAAGGCATCGCCTGACGCCGATTCCACACCCGCCCATTTCTCGGCGAGGTCTACACCCACGGCCGACCTCCTGTCCAATCGGCGTTGGAGGACGGCAAGCGTCGCATCTCTCAGCAGCCCGACCTTCCGGCGCAACGACGCCCCGGCGAGATTCCGGTGCTCCCGAAGACGCGGAAAGAGCGCCGTCTCGAACCAACGGTCGCAGAGCTCGGCGTCCGAGCCTTTCACGCTGACAACATGAACGGGCACGTCGAACCCCAGATTGGTCCGAAGCTGATCCGCGATATACTGCGCAGCCGCCGTCCGGTCTCCCGGCGCAAGCACGTCAGCCTTCGTGAGCAGCACCATGACCTCGGCGCCGGCCTGGCGAAGGGCATTGACGATGGACGCGTCTTCCTGAACCAGCGTTGAGGAAGCGTCCACCAGGACAATGCCGAGGTCGCAGCGCGGCAGATAGGCCAGAGACTCCAACTCGCCGTATCGGGCCAGAGACCCCAGGCCCGGGGTATCCACAAACGTCACTTCCTCCTTCAGCCTGTCCGCCGGCAGCTCCACCTGGATGCGGGTCACGTGCCTGGCGTTGTCGGGGTTGCCCTGTTCGGTGACGTACTGAGCCAGGTCGCGCAGTTCGACGATAATCGGCTCGGCCTCTGCGAACCATATTCTTGCCAGAGGGCGTGCGCCGAACACGACTCGGGTGGGGATCGCCGTTACGGGCGTGACGCCCACCGGCAGCGCGTCCGTCCGCAGGATGTGGTTGAGCAAAGAGGACTTGCCGGAGCTGACGCGACCGAAGACCGCGACCTCAAAACAGGTGGATTCCAGCCGCTCAACTACCACGTCCAGCGACGGCCGCAGCTCGATGAGCCCATGGGCGGTGATGACCTGCTCCAGGACCTTGGCCCACTCTGTCTCGTGCGTCGTCTTCCCCAGCCGCTCCAGGCGTGCCTGAAGGTCCTGTCCGGCGCCTCGGGCCAGGTAGCTGCTCATGCGATCCAGCGCGTCCATGATCCGAGTCGTCAGGACATCCAGCTCGTGGGCGGCCTCATCCGACAGGGCCCCGTAGCCGCGCATGTACTTGGGCTTGAGTTCCTCCACGGCGATCTTGGCCGACAGGAGCGTCGTCTGGAACGCCCAAAGAGAGCTGACTCGCGGCTTGGGGGGCGCGATGCCCTGGCCATCGAGGACGCGGAGCATCGTGCCCCGCAAACGGACAATGTAGTCCGCGAGCACCTTCCGCTGAACCGGCAGGGAATCCGCCGCGTATCGCTGGAACGGGGATGAAAGCTCGGCGGCAGTCAATGCCTGCAAGGCATCGGAAAGCAGGCCGTCGACGTGCTCAAACGTCAGCAGGAGGCGTCGTTTCTGATTGTCGTTCAAACTGGCCGCCATACAGTTTCAACCTGCTTGGAATGGTGCGGTGTCCCGTAGCGTCGGTGTTCACACTGATCCTCACGTACCATGGGAATCGCCGCCGCTTCCTATCTCACTAATGGATTCGCAAAGACGGCCGTCTTGCCAAGCTCGGCTTCAATCTCCAGCAACCGGTTGTACTTGCAGATGCGCTCGCTGCGGCAAGCGGACCCCGTCTTGATCTGAGCGCCGCCCATCGCGACCGCGAAATCGGCCATGAAGGCGTCTTCCGTCTCGCCGCTGCGGTGCGAGATCACGAACCCCCAACCTGCCTTGCGGCAGAGGTCGATGACGGGATCATCCCCGTCGCTGTGGCGACCTGCTTGAAAATCATCCCGCACTCAGTCCCTCTGTCTTGACCGCGAACACTTCCCTGTAAACGTCCTTACCATAACTGGTCTCCAGCGGTTCGCCCTCGACGAGTTTGAAAGTCCGTGTCCCGTCGGCCCGCCTTTCGGCGCGCAGGAAGATCGCATCCGCTGCTCTTGTGTCGAACATGCCGTGTGCGAACTCATACCGATGTGTTACGAAGAAGACCTTGTTGCGCGTTTCCAGCAGGGCGCGGACGATCTGTCTCGCGATCTCCGACCCTTCGCGCTCGTTCGTGGCGGCAAAGGATTCGTTGAAGAGCAGCAGCGAATTTGGCGCGAGATGGTCAACGATATCGCTCATCCGGGCCAGTTCCTCGTCGAGTTTCCCGCTCTTCATCGTCGCGTCTTCCTCGCGCTTGTAGTGGGTGAACAGGCTCGTGCACAGGTCGGCGCCGAAGGACTCGGCCGCAACAAACATGCCGGATTGCATCATCACCTGCGCCAGACCTATGCTGCGCAGGAAGATCGACTTTCCACCCTGGTTGGCCCCGGTGATGATCACGAGGCTCCTTCCGTCGGCGTCGACGGCGTTGCCCACCACTCTACGCTCCATGAGGAGCGAAAGGCAGGGGTCATACAGCCCTCTGAAGCGATGCCTGTGTTTGCCCGTGGCCGCCGGGACGGGAAAACACACCGGCTCTCCCTTGGCTGCAAGTCGCCCGTGCAGGTTCAGGCAGGCGATATAGAAGGCCAACTCCGTCTGCAGCATGTTGAAGAAGTCCAGGACGTGGTCGGCAGACTGCGCGAGCGTGTTTGCCACCAAATTGATTCCGCGGTTCCTCATGTCCCACAGAATCCTTGCGCCGGCCTCGTCGCGCTCATGAAGGCGAAAGGTGTAGGCAGGCGGTTCCTGGCCAAGGAGCCGCTTGAGCCAGTTCCGCCTTCCGCGCGCCTTGCGCAACACGTAGTTGGCGACTTCGTTGCCGTCGCCCAGTGTGGCGTTCAGCAAGACACCCTTGCGGAACCTCAATTCCGTTAGATGATTCTGGACGCTGGAGAAGAACTCGTCGCTCAATTCCCTCTTGAGCATCGCGAAAAACGCCGTGAAACCCTCAGACTCGAATCGGTCAGCATGTGCCTCGGCGACGCCTCTCAGCTTCCTGAGCATCCGCATGAACATCTGCAGCATCTCGATCGACTCGTATAGGATTCCATCCGGAGAGCGGCTGAAGATGCCGTACCAACGTTTTCTTATCTCCTCGATCGTCTTGATCGCGAGGCCATAGAGTTCCCTGACGATCTCCTGGTTCTTCAGACAGTCCTTCATGACCCCCTGTCGGTACAAGATCGTATCCACATCATTGCGCAAGCCGGAGAAAAGCGCGTTCCGCGCCACCTCGAACAGGAACCGGTCGTCGCCCGTCGTGGCGCGCAGGAGCGTGTCCATCTCCAGGTCCTGCGTCAACGAGGTTTCGTTCCACGGTAATTCCTGCCGCAGGTCGAAATCCCGATCCCGATGCATCAGGAGCACTTTCATGCCTTGATCCGTTTCTTTAACCAGTCGTAGGTCACGTGGTGTTTCTCCGCAATCGCGAGGGCGTATGCGAGTCCGTCGGCCGGTCTTCGCTCCAGTTTGTAGGTTCGAATCGCCGGGTTGTCGGGGTCAACCATGCCGACGACGCTGACCGTTTTCTCGTTGAACGATGCCAATTCATCCAGAAAGGTGACGCAGACACCGAGCAGGTCCAACGCGGAGATTCTCTTCATGATCTCCTTGCTCAGATAAACCGCATCGTTGAGCGTCGTGGCTGAGAAGGTCTCGTTCATGATGATGATGCTGTTCGGCGTCGCCTGATCGAGTATTTGGCGGAACCGGACCAGATCGTCCGCCAACTTGCCGCGGAGCGTCTCAATCTTCTCCTCCTTCTCGAATTGCGTGAAAAGACGGTCGAAAAGGAAAAGCCGTGCTTCCGTTCCTGGTACCGGACAGCCCAGAGCGGCAAGATAGTGCAACTGACCGAACGTGCGGGCGAATGTCGTCTTGCCTCCCTGATTCGGGCCGGAGACGATGAAGAGGCGCTCCGGACCGCGCATGAAAAAGTCGTTGGTCACCACCGTCCTTTTTTCGCCTATGAGCTTACTCGCCAGTGCGAGATCATAGGAGTCGCGACTGCTGATCTCCTTGGACGTACGGGAGAGCCGCGGGTAGCAGAAACTAAGGCCAGAAGGTCGGAATCTTTCGACATACGTGAGATAGGCAACGTAAAACTGAATCTCGCGGTCGAACCGCGATATGGTCACGTCCAGGTAGTTCGCGTGCTCCGCGTAATACGTCTCCAGGGCGCGGAAGGTGTCCGGATGCAGCCGGGCGACCCGCTCAATCACCTGCGCCTGGACGTGGTTCATACCTCCCGGGGACGTGTCCTTGACCCGATAGTCCTTCACCGCCCCCCGCCTGAATCTCTCGAAAGTCTCTTCGACCGCGACGCTGTAGTCGCTTTCTGCCTCGTAGTGGCCCACCGTGACCCGGTCGCCGTCGATGTGCAAAGAGTACCGGATGCCTGACAGGTCCGACTTCAGCGTTGCCGTCTCCCTCGTGAGCTTGCGGAAGGAGGCTGACGCGATATACTCCGTCATGTATTCACGGAAGGTGTGCATGCCACGTGATGTCAGGTCACACTCGGTGAGGTCTTGGGCGAGGCATTCGACAGCACCGCAATAAATCCCCGCCGCGCGCAAGAAACAGCGTTCTTTGTAGTACCTGTAATCATCCTGCTTTGCCTGCGGCAAACGCTCACGCATTCTGCGCATCCCTTGGGAGAACACGCGGACGACCTCTATCAACCTCTTCTCCTCCAGGTCCTGCATAATCTCCTGGCGATAAGCGACGGCGTCGAGGTCGCTCAGGGGGGCGTAGAAGAAGGGCTTGAGATTGTAGTCCCCCCATCCGGCGGTAATGGCTTCCACGGCCTGATCGAGATTAAGATCATGAAAGCAATCGGGCGCTTCCCGCTTCTCTTGTCCAGTCGGGTAATCCGGTCCTGGAAACAGGATGCTGTGGAAGCGCATGGGCCTGGGCTCCGACTGACAAGAGGGGTTGCGCAACGGCGTCGGATGGCCGAGGTCATATGGCGGACCAATGTCTTGGGTCATGCATTGCCTCCGCATCAGCGCCCGAAGCGCGCCCCTTCTCCCAGTTCAGCTTCAATCTCCAGCAACCGGTTGTACTTGCAGATCCGCTCGCTGCGGCACGCCGAACCGGTCTTGATCTGCCCACCGCCCATCGCGACCGCGAAGTCGGCCATGAAGGCGTCTTCCGTCTCGCCGCTGCGGTGCGAGATCACGAACCCCCAACCTGCCTTGCGGCAGAGCTCGATGGCCTCGACGGTCTCCGTCACCGTGCCGATCTGGTTGAGCTTGATGAGCACGGCGTTGGTGGACTTTTCCGCAATGCCTCGGGCAATGAACTTGGTGTTGGTGACGTAGATGTCGTCGCCGACGATCTGAACCTTGTCGCCCAAGGCAGCCGTGTGGGCCTTGAAGCCGTCCCAGTCGTTTTCGGCCAGGCCGTCCTCGATGGAGATGATCGGGTACTGCTCGATCCACTGCTTGTAGAGGGCCGTCATCTCGGCGCTGGTCTTCTTGCCCTGTCCGGACTTCGATAGGTTGTACGCGCCGTCCTCGAAGAAGGAACTCGCAGCGGGATCGAGCGCAATCGCCACGTCCTTGCCCGGCTTGTATCCGGCTGCCTCGATGGCCTCGACGATTACCTCGCACGCCTCGTCGTTGCTCTTGAGGTTCGGGGCAAAGCCGCCTTCGTCGCCGACGCTCGTGGCGTAGCCCTTCTTCGCGAGGATCTTCTTGAGCGCGTGGAACGTCTCTGCCCCGTAACGCAGGGCTTCGGCGAAACTCGGCGCGCCAAGCGGCATCGCCATGAACTCCTGCAGGTCCACGCTGTTGTCGGCGTGCTTGCCGCCATTGAGGATGTTCATCATCGGCACGGGGATGCGCACAGCACCGGGTCCGCCGAGATAGGCGTACAGGGGCAGGTCAGCCGACATCGCCGCCGCGCGGGCCACGGCCATCGAGACGCCGAGGATGGCGTTCGCGCCCAGCTTGCCCTTGTTGGGCGTGCCGTCCAGCTCGATCATCAGGCGGTCGATCTCGGCCTGGCGCGACGGGTCCATGCCCGCCAGTTTCGGCGCGATGATCTTGTTGACGTTCTCGACGGCCTTGCGCACGCCCTTGCCGCCATAGCGCTTCTTGTCCCCATCGCGAAGTTCCACCGCCTCGTTTTCGCCCGTCGACGCGCCGGAGGGCACGGATGCCGAGGCATTCACGCCGTTGGTCAGCGTGCAGAACACGCGCACGGTCGGATTTCCGCGGGAGTCCAGGATCTCCATCGCGCGCAGCGCAGCAATCGTCGCTTTCATCGCTCTCTCCTTGGTCAGATGCCTTGTTTCGTGGCCCATTCACCCGCGCAACGTGGCCTTTAGCCGCAGCGGATTCGTCAGCAGGTCGAGCGCTTCCGTAATGTCTCTCGTCACGACGTGGGCAAGTGCAAGCAACTTGGGGGCACAGCCCTCGGGGCCGATCACGGCAATCCCCAAGGCGGCAAGGTTCATCATGGGCACATCATTCCGGCCGTTGCCGATGGCGGCAAACTTCCTCCCGCCGAGCGAGCGAACGATGTCGATTTCCTTGTCTGATCCCGTTTCCACTACATGCACCTCCACGGGCAGGTCCTTGAGCACGGATCGGGCCGTGCCGAAGGTGTCCGCCGTGAGAACGACAATCCGCATGCGCTCGGCGAGTTTCTTCAGGCGCTCCGCCACGCCGGGCAGGACCTTGCCCTCGAGCGCCAGCGTGCCCGTGAAATCCAGCACCAGGTCCGTAATCTCCAGCGGCTTCTCGCCGGGCCGTTCGATGACCAGACCCTCAGCCATTGTCGTCTCCCTCGTGTGTTGTGACGACGCTCTCGCCGACCTATGCCGTAGTTGCCTCCGCCTATTCCCTCAGCGCCGCCGTAAGCCGCAAAGGGTGGTCCAGGAGGTCAAGCGCCTCGGCGACGTCTCTCGCAACGATGTCGACGGCGTCGATCAATTCAGCCGCACACCCGCTGGGCCCCATGACGGCGATCCCGAGCCTCACCTTTTCGAGCATCAACAGATCGTTTCGTCCGTTGCCTAGGGCAACCACATGGTCCGCACCCATGGCTTCAACGATGTCCGCCTTTTCCCTGTCCGGAACCACGTGGACCACGAGGGGGAGGTCCTTGAGTTCCGACTGTGCCGTGCCGAAGGTGTCCGCGGTCAGCACGGTAATGCAGAATCGCTGCGCCAGACTCCTCAGGCGCACATCAAGGCCGGGCAAGAGCTTGCCGTCCAAGGACAGCGTGCCCGTGAAATCGAGCACCAGATGCGTCAGCCGCATCGGCGTTTTCCCCGGCAATTCAACTGTAACGCCCTTTGCCATCCGCATCCTCCTTTGCCTTGTCATGGTCCGCTGCCGCGCGCGTCTCGTCGGCCAACGCGTCGGCAACGGCCTGACGCACCATGCCCGCCGGGTGCTCGGTGAGCGTGCGCAGGAAGGCCATCGCCTCGGGCGTGCCGATCCGGGACAGGGCGCGAACTGCTTCCGAAGCGGTATAGACATCCTGCGTCTTGCGGAGCAACTCAATGAGCGGGCCGACTGCCTTCGACTCGCGCCTCCGACCCAGAATCCACGCGGCCCGGCCCGGGGTCTCCGGCTCCGGGTGCTTCAGGGCGACGATCAGCTTGTCCACATAGTCTCTCGATGCAAAGAACGTCCGGATATTGAGGCCGCAGTGCGGACAGCGGTCCAGATCCTCAGCGAAATCCTCCCAGCAGCCGGGACAAAAATACCTCATGCCCCCTTGTTCCTCGATGACGCTTTGAGCCCTTCGAGTTCCGCCTCGGCCTACTGGGCGACAATGTGCAGCGCCTTCTGGATGGTCGGCGCGAACTTCAGTACGACGGGCGCGAAAACGATGCTTACCATGCTCATGAGCTTGATCAGGATATTGAGCGAAGGGCCGCTCGTGTCCTTGCAGGGATCGCCCACCGTATCCCCGACCACGGCCGCCGCGTGCGCGGGGTTCTTGCTCCCGTCCGGCAATCGCTTACCGCCGAAGTTGCCCTTCTCGATGTACTTCTTGGCGTTGTCCCAAGCGCAGCCCGCATTGTTCAGCATGGTGGCCAGCACGAATCCGCCCGCCAGCACCCCCGCCAACAACCCCACGACCCCGGGGATCCCAAGAACGAGGCCAGTCACCACCGGCACAATGATGGCCAGCAGAGAGGGCAGGATCATCTCCCTCTGCGCACCCGCCGTGGAAATCTCCACGCACTTGGCGAAATCCGGTTTGCCCGTCCCCTCCATGATGCCCGGTATCTCTTTGAACTGGCGGCGCACTTCTTTCACCATCGACCCGGCCGCCCGTCCAACTGCCTTCATGGACAGGGCGCAGAAGACGAAGGCCATCATGGCGCCAATGAAAAGGCCACACAGCACGAACGGGTTCAAACTGTGCACATCGTAAGCGCGCACGAAGTCGAGGATGGACGCCTTGGCCGCGTCCGCCGCCGTGAAGGCCTGCTTGCCGACGTAGAACACACCGTCCGGCGCCTTGGAGGCCATTTTCCCCACCCACATCTTGACTTCCTCAATGTCTGCCGCCAACAGCGCCATAGCCGTCAGCGCCGCCGACCCGATCGCGAAGCCCTTGCCCGTGGCGGCCGTAGTGTTTCCGAGGGCGTCGAGAGCGTCCGTCCGTTCCCGGACTTCCTTCGGAAGGTGTGACATCTCGGCGTTCCCGCCCGCATTATCGGCAATGGGTCCATAGGCGTCCGTGGCCAAGGTGATGCCCAGAGTCGCCAGCATCCCGACGGCCGCGAACCCCACGCCATATAGGCCCAGGGTATAGTCCGAAAATCCCCCCGCCAAGCCGAAGGCCGCCAGAATACCGACAATAATGATGACCACTGGCGGAAAGCAGGACAGCATGCCGGTCGCGATCCCGTCAATGAGGACCGTCGCCGCGCCCATTGGCGCCTGCCCGGCGATTTCCCGCGTCGGCTTGTACGAGTCCGAGGTGAAGTACTCCGTGGACTGCCCGATCAGGACCCCCGCCAGCAGCCCGGCCGTGACCGCCCCGAAAATGCCCCATGTGACGAAGCCGACCTTCGCCAGGATGGCCAAGGCTACCAGGATAAGAATAGAACTGCTGAGCGTGCCGGTCAGGAGCGCGCGCAGCAATCCCTTCTGATCCGCGCCTTCCTTGCAGCGCACGAGGAATATGCCGATGATCGAAAGCACCGTGCCGATCCCCGCCACGACCATGGGCGCAACCACATAGCCGACGGCCTTTCGGAAGTCGCCCATCTGCACCCCGATGGAAGCCCCGAGCGCCGCCGTGGCTAGGATCGAGCCGCAGTATGACTCGTACAGGTCCGCGCCCATGCCGGCCACATCGCCGACGCAGTCCCCGACGTTGTCGGCAATGACCGCCGGGTTCCGCGGGTCGTCCTCGGGAATGCCGGCTTCGACCTTGCCGACCAGGTCGGCTCCCACGTCCGCCGCCTTGGTGTAGATCCCGCCGCCCACGCGCGCGAAGAGCGCCTGCGTCGAAGCGCCCATTCCGAAGGTCAACATAGTGGTTGTAATCAGCGTCATCTTCTCCAGGTCTGTACACCCCTGGGGCACGAACTCGAAACCCAAAAGCGTCAGGCCCGAAGCCATGTGCGCGACCGTAAAGACCAGTTTATCCAGGATGATGTACCACAGACAGATGTCCAGCAGGCCGAAACCCACCACGACCAGCCCCATCACCGCCCCGGACCGGAATGCGACGGTGAGACCCCGGTTCAGGCTCTCTCGGGCCCCGTTCGCTGTGCGGCTGGACGCGTTCGTTGCGGTCTTCATGCCCAGGTATCCGCACAGCCCAGAGAAGAACCCGCCGGTCAGAAAAGCGAGCGGCACGAATGGATTCTGGATGTGGAGCTTCGCCAGCACGCTCAGAATCACGACCAGGCAGAGGAACACGAACGAAACCACCTTGTACTGCCGAAAGAGGTAGGCCATTGCCCCTTCGCGCACGTACCCGGCGATCTCCCGCATCCGCTCGGTTCCCTCCGGCGCGCGCAGCATCATCCGGTAGAAGACCCACGCAAAAACCAGAGCCAGGAGCGAGCCGACGGGCGCGATCACCCAAGAAGCAGTAATCGCGCTCGATTCGCTGGCCCATGCGGTCCTCGCACCCGCCAACAATCCCACAACCACCAAGCACGCAACGCGTTCTGACCTCATACCTGCTCCTCCTTCTCCTATGTCTTCTCGTTCCATTCGCGTCCCGCCTGATGCCCGACCTTCACCACCCCTTTGCGAAGGATGGGCGCCGGGTGGAACACCTCGACCTGGGAGACGCCGAGACGGAACTTGGGGTTGCCGGATTCGGTGACGAAGTTCGAGAGGAAAGCGGCGAGTTCTTCCGCGTTTATGCCGCGCAATTCCTCGGCGGTGCGCTCGTCCTGGAATGCGGCGCGTGCGCGCAGACTGTCGCCTGCTCGAACCAAGGTCGGGATGGCGGTCAGCGGCACTACCGAGGTCGGGCGGATCGCATCGCCGAGGAGGGCGTTAAGCAGGATGCTCTTGCCGCGCTTGAACTGCCCGAGGATGGCGAGGTGGAGTCGTCCCTGCTCCAGCCGGTCCAGCAGAAAATGCAAACTCGCGAAGTCAGCGGCGAACGGTGTCCCAAGGTTCTCGAGGATTCGGGTGGCTTCTTCCAGCAGGGGAGGCAGTCCTGCGGGGCACGCAGCATGTGTGTCCGCGGGATCGGGCTCAGTGCAGGCTGAATGGCCAATCGCTTCAGGGGGGCGGGGGCCGCTTCTCGCATGGCTCATGGTACTACTCCTACCAGGTTGAACATACCGTGATAGGAGTCATCAGCCTATGCAGGCGGTTGAGGGGGACTCCATCCCGCACCAATACTACATTGCCCCATTAACCTGAGTCAAGTCCAAATTCTGCGTGGTCTGTGTGGTCAGGTGCAGCCTACGGCCTGACGCCCCAGCCTTGCCGCATGCCCGCCACGACCTCTTCCTGCTCTCTCTCCACAGGGCCGTCCGGTGACTTGAGGTCCTTGGCCGGCACGCCAGAGGCCCGCGTCCCTGTTGGGACCTCTTCCTGGCGTCTTTTCGCCTGGCCTTCGAGTGGTGCCGGTACCTTGGCAGACTTGCCGAACTTGGCGTTTGCACTCTTCATGGCCTACCTCCTACTCTGGGAACAACCCACGTTCTGCCGCCCGGTTATCCGTATTGGCTCAGGCCGCAGGAAGGACCGAAGGCTTGATGCCACCTCGGGTCGGGCCTGCTTCTTTCCCGCCTTGCTTCAGGCAACTGTGCCGGAACGGTTGGCCGAAGAACAATCGCTCCGGCAAGGTGCATCGGTTTGGGCGTCGGAGGAGATGGATCGGCGGAGATTCGCGGTCGCGTCGAGGGTTTCTTCCGTCTGGACCGAATTCCTACCGGCGCCACTTTGGTAGGAGTCATCAGCCGAGGGGGCGGTTCAAGGGGGACTCCATCCCTGCTCTAAGCATACCCGCCTCTTAGGCCGAGTCAAGTGAAGCACCCAACAAAACGAGGATATTCCATCATGTTGGACTTCCCGCGCCCTCCGCCTCAAGAGCAGTTGGCTCTTGTTCACCCGCGACCTTCCGGCTATATTAGTGGGCACTAAAATGGAGGCTGATGATGAAAGATCTTCCACCTTTGGCTCGGATGCTGCAAGTAATCGCCGTGGGAACAAGGGTACGGATCATCCACCTGCTGAAGGGCCGTGCCCTGTGCGTGGGCGCGCTGTCGGCCCGACTGGATGTCACGCAAGGGGGCGTGTCGCAGCACCTGCGGATACTGAGAGAGGCGGGCCTCGTCGTGCCTGAGAAGCGGGGTTACTACGTCCATTACCGTCTCAACAACAAGGCGCTCCGCCAATGGAGGGGCGCGATTGACAGGCTTCTGGAGCCACAGGTTATCCGCCGCTGTTCTTGCAGCAAGAAAAGGCAGCGTTAGGAGATCGCCAGGTGGAGCACCCGTCAGCAATCCAACAGGATAACCGGCTTGGCACAGGTGGACCAAAGGTCCCGGTCACGCAGCTATTCATCGCCTTCTTGAGGCTGGGCCTCACCGCGTTCGGCGGCCCGGCGATGGTGGTCTACATTCGCGAACTCGCCGTGGAGAAGCATCACTGGCTCAGCAACGACGACTTCTGCGACGGTGTGACGCTGTGTCAGTCGATCCCCGGTGCGACGGCGATGCAGTCGGCGGCCTACGCGGGGTTGCGGGCAGCCGGGCCGCTTGGCGCGGCAGCGGCGTACCTCGGATTCATGCTGCCGGCGCTCGTGCTGATGATCGTGCTCGCGGCCGTCTACCAGTGGACGCACGACGTGCGGACGGTGGTGTCGCTCTTTCGCGGACTGCACCTCGTCGTCGTCGCGCTCGTCGCCAACGCTACCCTCAACTTCGGCCGGAACACGCTCCGGAACTGGCGGGATTGCATCCCGGCGACGATTGCGGCGGCCGCGCTCCTGCTGCACGGGAGTCCGGCACTGGTCATCCTGGCCGCCGCCGTCCTCGGGCTCATCCTTCACCGGTGGGCGGAGACAGAGGCTGAGCGAGCCCCGACATCCCCCTTACCCTCGAAGGAAGAAGAGCGCTCCGGGGAAGCGGTCCATCGGGCCTCGCGGCGGATGCTCATCGTCGCGGCGGTCATCGTCCTCGTCGCCGCGGCGGGCCTCGCAGCGCTTTTCGTCTTCGACCGAAAGCTGTTCAACATCGGACTGGTGATGGTGAAAGTGGACGCGCTCGGGTTCGGGGGCGGCTTCGCGTCCGTTCCCCTCATGCTCCACGAGGTGGTGGACGTCCGCGGGTGGATGGATGAGCGGGTGTTCATCGACGGAATCGCGCTCGGGCAGGTGACGCCCGGACCCATCGCGATCACGGCGGCGTTCGTTGGATATCAGTTGGCGGGTCCCGCCGGGGCGCTCGTTGCCACGGCGGGCATTTTCACCACCTCTTTCGTGATGGTGCTGGCGACGGTCCCGTGGTTCGACCGGCTGCGGCGGTCGCGCGTCTTCCGCCGGGCGCTCCGGGGCGTCCTCGCCTCCTTCGTCGGACTCCTTCTTGCCGTGACCGTCCAGTTCTCGCTCTCCGCCTCATGGAGCGTCGCGGGCGTGCTGCTCGCGGCTGGGGCCTTTACTGCGCTCCGTCTCAAGGTGGACATCCTCTGGGTGGTCCTTGTGGGGGCCGGGATATCGGTATTTCTCCTATGAACCGTTCACGGGAAACATCCAGCGAGCAGTTGATGCAGGCCGTCGCCCAAGGCGACTTGGACGCCTTCAATGCGATTGTGCTGCGCCATCAGGAGACGGTCTGGGGAATCGCTTACAGGTTCCTCGGCGACGGGCACGCCGCGGAGGATATCGCCCAAGAGGCATTCTTGAGAATCCTCGACGCCGCGCCACGGTACAAACCTTCCGCTGAGTTTCGGACGTACCTCTCGCGGGTTGTGACTCGCTTGTGCCTGGATTACGTGCGGAAACGCCGCCCGGTCTACGCTGAGCACGTTCCCGAAGCAGCGGATGCCACGCCGCCCGGCGCTGAACAAATCTCCGCCAGGGAAGATGAGAAGACAATTCGCCAGGCGCTGGACTCGCTGCCGCCCAACCAGAGGATGGCCGTTGTGCTCCGGTACTGGGAGGGTCTCAACTGCCGGGACGTTGCTGAGGCGACGGAAACGTCCGTCAAGGCCGTGGAGCGGCTTCTGGCCCGAGCACGTGAATCCTTGCAGCCCAAGCTGGCACGCCTGATCGAAAAATAGTCAGTTTTCCGAGGGGGATTTCTGGGAGATGCCCGTTCATATGGGTAAGGAGGCCGTATGCGCTGCAAACACGTCACAAGAAGGCTTGACGCTTACGCTGCCGGCGAAGTCCCGGCTGAGGAACGCTCGCGGATCGAAGCACACCTGGCTACCTGCGAGAGTTGCCGGCAGGCGCTGACGAACCTGGAGCGGATGGGCGACCTGTTCAACCGAGCCTCGTTGCCGCCGGTGCCCGACGGACTTGCCGAGCGCGTCATGGCCCTGGCTCGAACGCGGGCCGCAAGTCCCGCACGCGCGACCTCTCTGTGGAGCTTCGCGGCATGGCGGCAGGCGCTCTCCATCCCCATGCGTGCCGCCGCGGCGGTCATGCTTGTGCTGGGGCTTGCCCTGGGAATCCTCATGGGGCGCGGCGTCTGGTCGGGCCCTGGCCCTACGACCGGTACCGCGAATTCAGCTTCCGACCCGCTGGCCGCCTACAACGTGGACTATCTCACAGACACCCCGAGCGGTTCCTTGGCCGAGAGTTACCTGTCGCTGACCTCCATTGAAAAGCCGTAAGGAGACCGACCATGTGGAAGAAGGCGGCGATGCTCCTAATCATCCTGTCTGTTGCGCTCAACTTGGCGTTCATCGGGACGTGGGTCACGCATACCATCGGGACGCACTGGGTTTGCCCAGGGCCGGGTGGACATGCAGTCGGCGCGGGCGGGATGTGGTGCCCGCTTCATCAGCAGCTCGGGGCAAGCCCGGACCAGTGGAAGCAGATCGAGCCGCGGCTGGTGGAATTCCGAAAGGCGGCCGTCGCCTTGTGCCAGGAAGTGGCGCGGAAGCACACCGAGATGATCGACCTGCTCGCCTCTCCGCAGCCGGACCGCGAGGCCTTGCGCGCCAAGCAGGAGGAAATCCTCGCAGGCCAACGCAAGATGCAGGAACTGGTTATTGGGCAACTGCTGGCCGAGAAGGAAGTGCTGACGCCAGCCCAGCAGAAGGAACTGTTCGACATGCTCCGTCAACGGGGCGGTTGCGCCGGCCACGGCCCGATGCTGATGGGCCTGGGAGGCCCGATGGACAACCATCCGGCCATGCTTCCGTCCGAATGACCGACCCGGCAGGAATCCCGCAATCATGAAGAAGCCGATGAGAAGAGCTCTGTACATCGCGGCAGTCGGGGCCTTCGCGGTCGGCGCGGGTCTTTGGTGGAGATACTCCGGGCCGGTCAAGGCGGGAGCTGCTGGCGACACCACGGCGAAGGTCGTTCGGCGTGACATCATGTCCACGGTCCTGGCGACGGGCGCGGTGAAGCCGCGGGTGGGCGCGGAGGTGCGCGTCGGTGCCCGCATCTCAGGCAAGGTGGAGCGGCTCTTTGCCAACATCGGCGACGTCGTCAAGAAGGGCCAGGTCATTGCGGAGTTGGAGAAGGCCGACCTCGAAGCGGTGCTCGCACAATGGCAGGCGGAGCTGCGCATGGCCGAGGCCAAGTCCCATGCCATCGAGACCCTGCGTCCCAAGGAGATTGAGAAGGCCGAGTCCGACGTCACGAAATGCGAGGCGTCGGCTGTGCTGGCCCGGAAAGAAATCGACCGGCAGCAATGCCTTGTGAACAAGGGCGTCGGCACCCGCCAGGAGTTGGACCGCGCGCAGGAGCAACTGTCGGTGACCGATGCGCAGCTCGCCTCGGCGCGCAAGGCGCTCGAACTCGCGAGGGTCGGCTACGCGGAGGATGCCCGCCAGGCCCGCGCCAATCTTGACCGCGCCAGCGCCGCTGTGCGCAACGCCGAGGTGCAGCTTTCCTACGCAACCATCACCGCGCCGATTGGCGGGGTGATCGGCTTGGTGACGACGCAAGAGGGCGAGACCGTCGCCGCGGGCCTCAACGCCCCGACGTTCGTGACCATCATCGACCTGGGCCGCCTGCAGGTGGACGCCTACGTGGACGAGGTGGACATCGGCAAGGTCAAGGCCGGCCAGAAGGCGACGTTCACGGTCGATTCATTCCCCTCCCGCGAGTTTGGCGGGAAGGTCGTCGCGATCTATCCCAAGGCGGTCATCCAGGAGAATGTCGTCAACTACGACGTGGTCGTCGAGATCACCGATCCGTATGACGGCCTCCTGCGCCCGGAGATGACGGCCAGCGTCACGATCCAACTGGAGGCACGCGAGAACGTCCTTGCGGTTCCAGCCAAGGCGGTCAAACGGGAAAAAGGCAAGAACGTGGCGTATCTCGTCTCCAACGGACAGGCGCAACCGCGCGAGGTCAAGGTCGGCTGGAAGGACTCGCAGTGGATCGAGATTATGTCGGGGCTGGACGAGGGGCAGACGGTGCTTCTTGAGCCCCCGACGCCCGCCAAACCCACAGAACGATAAGGCAGAAGACATGATTGAACTTGACGGGATTGAGAAGACCTACGCCAGCGGCGCGGTCGAGACGCCGGTCCTGAAAGGGATATCGTTCAAGATCACGGGCGGCGAGTATGTCGCCATCATGGGCGCCTCCGGCACCGGCAAGAGCACGCTGATGAACATCCTGGGCTGCCTCGACAAGCCCACCGGCGGGCATTACCGGCTGGACGACACCGACATGGTGAATCTGGACGACGATGCCCTCTCGCACCTGCGGAACCACAAGATCGGTTTTGTTTTCCAGCTATTCCACCTGCTGGACAGGTCCACGGCGCTGCGGAACGTGATGCTGCCCCTGATCTACGCCGATGAGTATCCGGAGGACGCCAAGGAACGCGCGGAGAAGGCGCTTGCCGCCGTGGGGCTGGCGGACCGCATGACCTATCGTCCCAATCAGCTTTCGGGCGGCCAGCAGCAGCGAGTGGCCATCGCCCGGGCGCTCATCACTGACCCTTCCATCATCCTCGCCGACGAGCCGACCGGGAATCTGGACTCCAAGAGCGGGGCCGAGGTCCTGGCCATCTTCCAGCGGCTGCACAAGGAAGGCAGAACGATCATCCTGGTCACGCATGACCGCGCCGTAGCCGAGCATGCCCATCGCATCGTCGTGCTGAAGGACGGGCAGGTTGCCGAGGACAGTCCTATCGACCATCCGCGGGACGCCGGGGCGGAACTCCGCGCCCTCGCCGACAAGGAGGCGCAGAAATGAGAATCCTCCGGATCGCAACGGAAGGCGCCCGCGCCCTGACGGGTCACAAACTCCGCACGTTCTTTATGATGGCCGGCACGATTGTCGGCATCGCCGCCCTGACCGTCATCATGGCCGTCGGCGCAGGGACCGAGAAGAAGGTGATGAAACGGGTGAACGCCTTCGGCACGCACGCCATCATGATCACGGCCGGCGGGGGCAAGGGCTTCTCGCCGCCGCAGGCGGGCATTAGCACGCTGCGGCTGGAGGACGCGGAAGCCGTCAGGACCCAGATCGGCGGCGTCGATGTAGTTGCCCCCTTTGCGATCAAGCGAGGCATGTCCGTCAAGGCCGGTGCCAATCAGGTTCAGACCACGGTCATGGCCATTGGACAGGAATGGCACGACGCCTGGGAATGGTACGCCGCCGGCGGCGAACCGATCTCTTCCGAGGACGTGGCCGCCATGTCCCGCGTGTGCCTGTTGGGAACACTCACTGCCAAGGATCTTTTCGGCGACCAGAACCCCATCGGCGAATACATCCAGATCGAAAATGTCCGCTTCAAGGTCAAAGGGATACTCCAGGAACGTGGTGTGAGCCCGATGGGCGAGAGTTTCGACGACCGCCTTGTGATCCCTCTGACCACCGGCCTGCGTCGTCTCTACAACCAGGACTACATCACGAACATCCGCGTGAAGGTCAAGGACCCCGCGCAGATCGAGGCGATCTCGGGAGAGATTCGGCAGCTCCTGCACGAGCGTCATCACATCGCGCCGCCCAAGGAAGACGATTTCGGAATCTGGAGCGCGGCCGACATCGCCCGGATGGCGCGGGGCGTCTCCGGCACGCTGAACATTCTCCTGACCGCCCTGGCCGGCCTGAGCCTGCTCGTCGGCGGCATCGTCCTGATGAACATCCTGCTGATCTCGGTGGGCGAGCGAAAGAAGGAGATCGGCCTGCGCCGGGCGCTGGGCGCAACCCAAGGGGACATCTTCAGGCAGTTCCTGATGGAATCCCTGTCCGTCACGCTCCTCGGCATGGTCCTGGGCAGCGCCTTGGGCTGGGCTGCAAGTTCGCTCATGGCCGGGATCACCAAGTTCCCGGTGGTCGTCTCCTGGCAGCCGTTCGCCTTTGCGCTCGGCTTTGCGCTGGTCGTCGGGTTGTTCTTCGGCGTACAGCCTGCGCGGCGTGCAGCCCGGCTCAAACCGGTGGATGCCCTGCGATGATACTCTCCAAGAATCTCATCCTGTCGTTGGAGATCCTGACTGCACATAAACTGCGGACACTGCTGAGCGTCATCGGCATCGTCGTCGGCGTCGGGGCTGTCGTGGTGATGGTGTCGGCCGGGCGCGGCGCCCAGAAGCAGATCCTCGACCGCATCCAGGGGATGGGCACGAACCTCATCGTTGTCAGCGCGGGACGCACGTCCATCATCGCCGGCCGGCAGCGCCAAATGGACATCGTGCGGACGCTTCTTGTCACGGATGCCCAGGCCATTGCCAAGGAGTGCCCGTCCGTCGCCCTGGCGGCTCCGGTTGTCAGCAATAAACTCTCGGTGCGATGGGAGGATCAGGACGCCGTCACAAACGTGGTCGGCATGAGCGCCGAGGGCCTCGCCGTGCGAAACATCGTGGTCGCCTCCGGACGCGCATTCGACCCCGACGAGGACCGCATGACAAAGCGCGTGGCCCTATTGGGACCGACGGCGGCCTCCAACCTCTTCGGCGCTGACGATCCCGTCGGCCGGCAGATTCGCATCGGCAAGGTGCCTTTCGAGGTCGTCGGGGTGACCGCGGCAAAGGGAATGGATATCAATGGCCTCGACCAGGATGACCTGATCATCGTGCCGCTGGAAACGGCCATGCGCCGGCTCCTGAACGTAACGTACGTTCAGACGGTCTATGCGCAGGCCCGCAGTTCGCAGGTCATCGGGAACGCGGAACAGGAGATCGCCGAACTCCTGCGGCGGCGGCATCGCCTTGCCGACAAGCCCGACGATTTCACCCTCCAGAACCAGGCAAGGCTTATGGAGACCGAGCGGGAGACCACGAGTTCCATGACCCTGCTCATCGGGAGTGTCGCGGGCATCTCTCTCGCCGTCGGCGGCGTGGGAATCCTGGCCGTGATGCTGATGTCTGTGCGGGAACGCACGCGAGAGATCGGCTTGCGTCGTGCCCTTGGCGCCCTGCGCCGCGATATCCGCAACCAGTTCCTCCTGGAATCGGCCATACTGGCTGGCGCGGGCGGCGTAGCTGGCGTGGTCGGTGGCGTGGGCCTGTCCTGGGTCGTTTCCTCGCTCGGCTACTGGCTCGCGATGATCTCCTGGCTCGCAGCAGCCGTTGCCTTCTCCTTCTCGGTTCTGGTAGGCGTCTTCTTTGGCCTCTACCCCGCCCTCCGCGCCGCAAGCCTCGAACCCATCCAGGCGCTCCGCGCGGAGTGACGGATCATGGCGCATTCTCCAAGTGTCAACTCGGCATGGCTAGGATGTAGCCTGTGGCACGTCCGCGTTCGACGCCGTTCTCGACGCCGCGAAGATCCGCCTGCGGCCGCGCGTGATGACCACCGTCACCACGCTCGTGGGGTTCATCCCGCTGGCGCTGGCGATTGAGGAAGGCGGCGACATGCTCCAGCCCATGGCGGCCGGGGCCATCGGGGGACTCCTGATGGAGGTGCCGGTGGCGCTCTTCCTGATGCCCTGCCTCTACCTCGTGTTCACTCGAAAGCGCGCCGGCGGTGAATCATAGGTTCAGCGTCGCCCCTGCGTCGAGGCGCACGATTTCGCTGCTGAAGACCTGCTCGAATCGCCCCATCGCCGCGGCGCCGGTGCAGTGGCACGGGGCGAGGACCTCCACACCGTACCGCTTTAGCGCCCCCACGGTCTTGTGAAGCCTCTCCTCATTCGCGTGAAGCAGATGCATTCCGCCGACCACGGCGCGGAAATGAGTGGCGCCCAGCAGCGCGGCAAGATAGTCGAGGGTGTTCACCACGCCGGCGTGCGCGCAGCCGAGTACGACCACCGGGCCATCAGGGGTTTCAATCCACAGCGCCTGGTCGTCAGGAATCCGATCCGGCTTGGGGCACTCGGGATCGAGGAAGAACGGCCCCCCCGGGTCCTCATATGTCGTGTTGCGGGGGATCAGACCGGTGACGCCCATGCGGTCGGATATTCGCGTCGGTTCGTTCGTCCATACGACTCGCCCGCCCATGCGATTTATCGCAGCGGCAGATGCAGAGGGCATGCCGATGAGCTTCGGGGACGCCGATGACCTGCGGCTGTATCGGGGGACTACGGCGTCGGGATGCAGGTAAAGGCGGGCGGGCTGAAGATCTCCGCTGAGAAAGGCGAGCCCTCCTGTATGATCGTAGTGGCCGTGGCTCAGCACGAGCGCATTGGGCCGTTCCGTAGCGATCCCCAGTGCTCTGGCATTCGCGAGAAACGCGCCGCTCTGGCCCGTATCGAAGAGGAGACGGACGCCGTCGGCCTCGACCCAGAGCGACAGCCCATGCTCCGCGATCAGGTCGCCCCGCGACGACAGGTCTTCCACCAAGACAGTGATTCTGACAGATGGTGTCATCTCAATTGTCATTCGCCACCCCAAGCGGCGTCCTCGCGGGCACTCACGTGGTCTTGCGGGCGCTTCGACCCTTCCGGAGCCTGCCTATGAGTTTTTCTACCTCTTCAGTGCCCTTGGTGTAAAACCCATCCTCATCGGGTGAGAGTTCCTTGAGAAGCCTCAGGAACTCCCCGGCGTGGACGCGTTCCTCATCCGCTATGTCCCTGAGGACTTCCCGGGCAAGCTTGTGGTCGGTGGACTCGGCGAGTTGCATGTAAAGCTGCACCGCCTCGTACTCGGCGGCGACCATGAAACGCACGGCTCTCACGAGTTCGCTGTCCGAAAGCTTACGGTTGCTTGCCATGCCTGAGAACGGCGTTCCGAATTCCGGCATCGTTCTTCTCCTTTCATCTCTCTTCAGACAAGGGAATACACTGAGGTCTTGCGGTCGGCCTCACCCGAGGATCAATGGTCGCAGACATTGTCGCCTGTCTTCAGCGTGCCGTCGAGATACCCGGCGACGAGGCGCTCGGGGGTTTCGGCGGGTGCTCCGACGACCACAGTGATCTTGCTCCCAGCGAATAGGTCCTGGGCGCGGCTGCCCATTCCTCCGGCGATGATGACCTGGACGCCCTTTTCCGCAAGCCAGCGCGGGAGAAGCCCCGGCTGGTGCTCAGGCGCGTCGATCTCCTCCTTCCTGACGATGGATTTGGTCTTCGGGTCCACGTCGATGATGCAAAACCTCTCGCAGTGGCCGAAGTGCGTGCTGAGTCTGCCGTCCGCTACGGGAATCGCTATGCGCATGACGTCCTCCTTTCCTGCAATGGTTTCAGTGGCTGGGTTCGTTACGGTCTCCGACGCAAGCGAGAGGCCGAGGATTGGCGCGATGATCCGGCCGAACGCCTTGGCCGTCTCGGTCCTCGCGTAATGGTGGACGTAGGGTCTCCCGTCATCGCAGGCTTCACCAATGGCCGGGTCAATCGGAATGCGCCCCAGGAACGGCACGCCCATCTCTCCGGCCATGCGTTCCCCGCCGCCCGTTTTGAAGATGTCCGTGACGCGACCGCATTTCGGGCAGGCGAAGCCGCTCATGTTCTCGATGACGCCGAGGACGGGCAACTTGAGCGCACGGCAGAAGTTGATGGACCTTCGCACGTCGGCCGTGGCGACGTCCTGCGGCGTGGTGACGACCACCGCGCCGTCGGCGTCGTCGATGAGTTGGCAGACGGAAAGCGGCTCGTCTCCCGTGCCCGGCGGCGAGTCGATGACGAGGTAGTCGAGGTCGCCCCATTCGACGTCCTTCAGGAATTGCCTGATGACGTTCATCTTCATCGGGCCGCGCCAGATGACCGCGTCGTCCCGGTCCCGGAGCAGCAGGCCGATGGACATGACCTTGAGACCCCCAACCTCGACCGGAACGATTGTACCGTCGCCCACCTGGACCGGCGCATCCTCGATGCCGAGCATCTTCGGTACACTCGGCCCGTGGATGTCCGCATCGAGGAGCCCCACCCGCTTCCCGGCGAGCATGAGCGACACGGCCAGGTTGACGGCCACTGTGCTCTTGCCCACGCCGCCTTTGCCGGATAGGACCATGATCTTGTGATCGATCCGGCAGAGCCGCCGCTTCAGCGCCTGCCGTTCTTCTAACTCGTCCGGTCCCTCGCCGGGCCGAGCGGTCTTCGCGCTGCACTCGCCTTTGTCGCAGGTGTCACACGGTTCGTCGCCTTCGGGCGTCTTCTTTGGGGCTTGACGACGGAGATAGTCTGCGACCGCCGCCTTGAGGGTGTTGGCCGCCAGGAACGCGCAGTGGCGGGATTCGTCGGGCAGGCCGCCGACCGCGTCGAGGACGTCCTGCTGCTCAATTCGCATCGCTTCGTCGGGCGTCTTGCCTTCCGCCAGCCGCGAGGCCGCATCTCCGCTCGTGATCGAATGGCCGCAGCCGTCCGTGGTAAAGGCAACCTGTTGAATGCGGCCGTCCTGCACGTGAAGCCAAAACTCCATCGTGTCGCCGCAAGGCCCGGTGATCCGGGCGTTGCCGTCCGCGCCGCGAAGCGGGCCGAAGCTTGCGGGCAGAATCCGCTTGTCCGTCAGGAAATCATCCTGCATACGTCCTCCCACACGTATCTGATGCTTATCGCCGCTGGACCGTCGTCATGCTCGATAACAGGTTCCCCGCGGACTTGAGCGTCCGTGACGGCACGGTCATAGGGGATTCGTGTGGCAAGGGTCGCCCCGGTCTCGGCGGCCTTGCGCTCGATTCTCTCCGTCATCTCGGGGTTGATGTCCCACTTGTTCACGCAGACCGCCGTCTTGACGCCGAAGTGCCTGGCGAGGGCCAGAACGCGCCCCAGGTCATGCTCGCCCGAGAGCGTCGGCTCCGTGACGGCGAGCACCGCCGTCGCCGCGGTGACGGATGCGATGACGGGACAGCCGATGCCAGGGGGCCCGTCCACGAGGACCGGTGTCCTGCCCTGTTCCAGGGCGATCTGGCGCGCCCTCTGGCGGACGAGGCTGACGAGCTTGCCCGAGTTCTCGGCGGCGACGCCGAGCCGCGCGTGTACCATGGGGCCGAAGCGTGTCGTCGAGACAAACCATTCGCCACACGCGCGTTCCGGAAAGTCAATCGCCTGGGCCGGGCAGAAGCGCACGCAGACCCCGCAACCTTCGCAGGAAACGGGATCGACGGCGAACGTCGCGTCCCCGGCACCGCTTCCGTTCATCTTCACCGCCTCGAACCGGCAGTGTGCGAGGCACGCCCCACAGGCGATACAGTCCTTCTGCCGGATCACCGCCTCATGACCGCTCCTGAACTCGTGCCGTTCCCGGACTTCGGGAGCAAGAACGAGGTGGAGGTCCGCCGCGTCCACGTCGCAGTCCGCGAGGACCGCGTCCTTCGCGAGCGCGGCGAAGGAGGCGACGAGGCTTGTCTTGCCCGTGCCACCTTTACCGCTGATGACGACGAGTTCCTTCATGTTCTTCTTCGCCTAAGTCATCGCCCGCCTCGTGCCCACAACGATGTACAATGCCGCATCAGTCGCATCTGCACTTTCGAATACGTTATTGCCTTTCACACCGAGGAAATACTCCGTGTGAACGGCGAATCTCTCGGCAATCACGTCCTCGATAACCTTCAAGTCCGTATGTTTTATCCTGGACACGTAGGAATTGGGATCGCAGAACCTGTCCTTGAAAAAGGCGGACTCGGGGTTCAGCAACATTACAATGACTTTGCCGTCGGGACGCAAAACGCGTGCCGCTTCCTTCATCGCTTTTCGGTAATCCGCAACGAACTGAAGGGAGGCCACGTAAGTCACTGCGTCGAAAGAGGATTCCGGGAGAGGCATATTCTCGGCGTGTGCCAGCACCGTCCTGACGCAATCTGGTGCACGGTTCAGGGCTTCCTGCGAAACATCCAGCCCTGTAACGTGGAATCCACGTTCATTCAACGTGCTTTCAATAATGGCGGGCCCGCACCCAACACTCAGGATATCCTTGGTTCCCTCCAAGTGCTTCAGCAGGTAGTCCACTTCCACCCGGAAAACCTCCTGCCAGAACATCGTGCGGCAAGATTGTTGATAGCGCTCCATGTCCTTGGGGCTAGCGGAATAGAACACCTCTCCATCTTTCCGCTTTGCCAGCACATCGCCGCCTGTGGTCAGTACTCCAATCCGCTTCGCCACCTCGGACGGGTGGAGACCACTACCATGTGCAATATCCCGAACCGTGCAGGGTCGCCGCCTCAGCAAACCGAGGATATCTTCGTCTTCGACCTCGCCCGTCGAAAGCGGCCCGGCTTCGTGGAAGTCCGCCAGTACCTCCGCACGCACCCGGAAGGCATTCACTAGTTGGTGCATGTGGTCCATGAACACGGGAAGGGCGAAATCCTCGGCCGGGGGGCGCGTCACCGTGTTGAGCTGAACTTTGTCGGGAGATATCTCTTCCGCGAGCCTCGCGATCTTCTCCACTTCCGCTTGGATACCTGTTACGCCTCCGAGCAGAAGCACCTCAAGCCATATCTGTTCCTTGAATTTCCTGCGGAACATCCGCAGGCCCTCGACCACCCGATCAAACGACAGGTCCGTGTGCGGCCGGTTCACGTAGCGGAAGAGGGTCTCGTCCCCGGCGTCGAGCGAAGGGATGACGACATCCGCCTCAAGAAGGGAGTGCCGGACCTCCTCCTGCCAGAGGAGCGACCCGTTCGTGAGGACGGCCACGGGAACCGTGGTCATGCGCTTGACCTCCTCGATCACCCGACCGATGTCCTTGTGGAGTGTCGGCTCGCCCGAGCCTGAGAGCGTAACGTAATCCGGCTTCAGCTCCTGCCTCAGTTTCTCCGACAACTCGGACAGCACGTCATCCACCGGAACGTAGCACTCGCGCTCAATGGTCTTGCAGGTCGTGCGGCCAAGCTGGCAATAGATACAGTCGTAGGTGCAGGTCTTGAACGGCACGAGGTCCACGCCAAGCGAGCGCCCCAGTCGCCGGGAAGGAACAGGGCCGTACACGTAGTGTGACGTGTGCGTCATCGGCGCACCTCTCCGCACGGCGGTTTGCCGCACCGCTCGTCGCGCCCGCAGCAGGTCTTCCCCGCGCTCCTGAGCGAGCAGGCTGCATCCGTGCCCTTGACAAAGGCCCCGCTGCCGCCGCTGATGAGCCGATGCACTTTACCACCGCAATCGGGACAGCGCTTCACCGGGGAGTCGCTCATCCTCTGGAACCGATCGAAGCGGCGGCGGCATGAATCGCATTCGTATTCATACGTCGGCATCGGCGGCTCCTCCGTTTCGGAGCTGGCGAAGGGGTGTCACGTTGTCGGCGCCTGGCAGTTGAGGTGCCGGTTTTCTGAAGTTCATGGTAATTGCCAGAAAATTCCGGTGCGTTTCGGCTAGCTCGAATCCCGTCTCTTCCGCAACACGAACAACGGTCGCTTCTTTCTGGTAGTGCGGGTCCAGCCGGATTTCCGTGATCGAGAGAATCCCACCTGGCTTGAGGGCTCTATGAAGCTCTCGGAACGCAGACCCTTTGTCTGGAACCTCACCGAGGACCGCAACAAGGACCGCCCTGTCATAGACATTCTCGGCCTTCATCGTCCCGTCTCCGATCCCGCCTTGCACGACCTCGATATTGTCCAACCGGCGCCTGCTGATCCTCTTGCGCAGTTCTTGCAGCATGCCCTCCTGGATGTCCAATGCTACGACATGGCCGCCCGGACCCACGGTCTCTGCAAGAGGTATCGTAAGTCGGCCGGGGCCGCAGCCGACATCGAGCACCTTCATCCCCGGTCCGACGCCCATCCGCCCGATGATTGCCGATGCTCCCACGAATGACCTTATGAAAGGAAGTTCCAGGAGAAAGAACCCGAAGCCGGAAGATGAGGGACAGAGGGACGGACGCCTTTTCCGCACGAAGTGACGGACAATCTCGTGCCCGATGAAGAGCATGACGGCAGCAGCGATCAAAGCCCATGCAAGTGGCGACATGCGACGCCTATGTCCTTTTCCGGCATCCGATCCCGTGCGACATCCGCCGCGTCACCTCGGCGCAAAGAGCGGCGAAAGCAGGCCGAATGCTTGATAAGGTGTTGAGGATCGACTCCCCTCGCGAATACGCCTCCGCGATCCGGCGGTCTTCGGGAATCTCCAACAGGATGGGAATGTCCTCCGTTCGGCAGAAGTCACTCACGCGGCCGTCGCCGATGTCGGCGCGGTTGATGACGACGCCAAAACGCAGCCCCAGTTCCCGGACGGTTTCCACGGCGAGTTTCAGGTCATGCAGGCCGAAGGGCGTCGGCTCGGTGACAAGCAGCACGAAGTCGGTCCCTCTCACGGCCGCGATGACCGGGCACGAGGTGCCGGGCGGACAGTCGATGACCGTCAGTCCCTCGTCCGACGCGTGCTTTTTCACCGCTCGGATGAGCGGCGGCGACATGGGATGGCCGATGTTGAGCCGTCCCTGCGCAAACCCAATGCCGTCGCACGTCCCCACCTCGACAACCCCGATCTCCCGGTCCACCTCCGTGATGGCCCCCGTGGGGCAGACCTTCGCGCATCCGCCGCAGCCGTGGCAGAGCTCCGGGAACACGAGAGGCTTCGTCTTCAGCGAGACGATGGCATGGTACTGGCAGATGCGCCCGCACTCGCCGCACGCGTTACACTTAGCCTCATCCACCGATGGGATCGGAATGCCGACGGATTCGCTCCGCCGGATCTGGGGCTTCAGGAAGATGTGGGCGTTCGGCTCTTCGACGTCGCAGTCGAGGAACCGGACCGGCCTCTCCGCGGAAAGCGCCAGCGCCACGGCGACCGTGGTCTTTCCGGTCCCGCCCTTGCCGGATGCGACGGCGATAGTCCTCCGGGCAGCAACGCTCATTGCGACTCCCTGACGCAGGGGATGCACAGCGTCTTCCCCTTGCGCCTCCTCACCCGCGAGACCATGGCTTCCTCGCCGCACCGATCGCACACGATGCTCTCGCGGATTTTGGCCTCGCTCGGAAGGGCGATGGTCGTCTCGCGGACGTCGAACAGGCCCTCCATTGGCGCGGTCAGCATCCACCGCAGACGGGCGTCGCGGTCGTCGCCGGCAGGTCCTCCCTTTCGCAGGTCTCGGCTCTTCGCGGCGATCCTCAGCGCTTTCCCCGACGGCCGCACGGCAAATGTGAAGACCATCTTGCCGTGGTCCCGGAAGAACAGGTTCCCTTTACCGAACGTGCAGCCCATGAGCACCTGTACCGCATCTACCGCGCACGTATCGTTCTCCACGATGGCGATCAATTCCTCGTCGCCGGCCCTCTTCGCGCCCAACCTCCGCAGCCCTTCCCGCGCAACTCGATAGCCGATGGCAAGGCCCGGGCAGAGATGCCCGTGGAAATCGACGCAGCGCTTCATGTCTCTCGGCAGTCGAACCTTTCGCATGGCGCTCCTTTGGGAAATAGCTTATGCCCAATGTCCCTCGACATCGGGCGACTCTCCAGGCTTCAGATGACCAGAGACGACGTCCTTGACGGCCTGGGCGACGGTCCCGTCGGCACCCACCACGACCTTGATCCCGGCGGCCTGGAGGGTCCGGAACGCCTTCGGCCCGCAATGACCGGTGACGACGGACTCGGCGCCGAGCTGAGACACTGTCTGGGCCGCCTGGATGCCCGCACCCTGCGCGGCGTTCAGATTCTGGCCGTTGTCGTGCGCCTCGAGCGCGCCGGTATCGGTGTCGACAAGAACAAAATATGCGGCACGACCGAACCGAGGGTCAACCGGCGATTCGAGCGTCTTCCCGGTGGCCGTTATGGCAATCTTCATGGTGCCATCTCCTCCATAGCCTTGAAGACAAAGGTTGAGTAAGTCAACGCCGGACCGCCACCCATGAGGATGGCGACGGCGCAAGCCTCGGCGATCTCCTCCTTTGTGGCGCCCGCCTCGAAGCACTTCTTCACGTGGATGGCGATGCAGTAGTCACAGGTCGCACAGATAGCAATACCGAGCGCGATCAGCTCCTTCTGCTTCGTGGTCAGCACGCCGTCCTTTAGGACGTCCGGCATGAGCTTCTTCACGAAGTCGTCCGTAACCTGCGGAATGGCCTCACGCATCTTGGGCAAATTGGCCTGAAACTCCGCAAGCATTTCCTTCGGCGATTTCGGCATGAGAGTGTCTCCTTCCTGGCGCGGCCAGCAGTTGCGGGAAGGGGCGCGGGTTACGGTGGTCCCGCGCCCCCGTGTGGGCCTGACCGCATTCGGCTCTTCCTACTCGGTTTTCTTTGCGCCCAACTCGTCGAGCCGCTTCTTGACCTCGTCGAGCTGCGCCTGAAGCATCTCGGCTTGGCCCTTGAGGAAGTTCGTTTCCGCCTCGGGCGTCGGTTCGGCGACGGGCGCGACGCCGCCCGGACCGAAGCGCATCCAGCCAGGAAGCCCTGTGGCGTAGTACCAGTGCCGCCAGCCGCGGCCCCCGCCGCGACCCCGGAAACCACGGCCACGGCCGAACCCTATCCCCAATCCGCGCCCGAGCATGGGGTTCATGTAGCCCGGGACGCCGAAACCGGCGCAGAAACCCGCAGCGCGCCCGGTCATCGGGCCCATTCCCATCGGTCCAGTTCCGTCTCCTCCAGGCATGATCACGTCCTCCTTTTCCTAATAGCTACCCTCTGGTCATCTTCGTTCCACACGCCGGGCAGGCCTTCTGGCTGCACGGCTCGCCGCGCTGGTGAGGTTCGCGGCGCCCGCACTTCGGACACACGCACACCCCGCTCGGCCCGGCACCCAACGGTCCACCCTTGCGTCCGCGTCCTTGTCCGCCACCATGGGGTGGCCCTGATCCATCACCTCTCGGCATGTCTCACTCTCCTCCTTGTTCAAGCCGAGTCTGCCCCTATCTCCAACCGCGTCGCCCCCGACCGCATCCGCCCCGGAATCTCCCTTGGCGCCCGCAACAACCCGGCATGGCGAAGCCCGGGCCGGGCAGTTGACCCGCGAGATATGAGGCGAGCACATCCTCGACGCCGCCCGCGACAAATGGAATGACCTCGATGCCCCTCGCCGCCAGCATCTCAGCCAGCGGCCGCGAGATGGCGCCGCAGAGGAGCGTGTTCACATTCAGTTCGCCCAGGCGCTGGACCTTGGCCAATGCGCCCTCGTCGAGCGTCTCCTCGCACCTGTCAGCCACTTGCGCGTCCGAGACATCCAGGACCAGCACCTGCCGGGAGACGTCGAAGACCGGGGAAACCCTCCCGTTCCAAGTGGCGATGGCAATCTTCATCGGGGGTAATCTCCTTTCACCCATCCTCCTATAGCAAAACCCGTGCCAAAGCGGGCACAAAATGGGCGGATTGACTGCAACGCCATGTAGAATAAGGAGATAAGGCGTTTGTATTTGCATAATGGGCGGGGCAATGAGTCGCGAGTACGCGACCATGAGGCTTGGCAGAGTCGCCTCATTGCGACTCTACTTCGGGGGGCGTCGGGAGCGACCATCCTCTTCGGGGAGGTGGATGCCGAGGGCCTTGGCCTTGCGGAAGAGGGTGCTCTTGTGCATGCCCAACTCGCGGGCCGCGGCGAGCCGGTTGAACCTGTTACGCTTAAGGGCGTCGCGGATGGCCTGCGCCTCCACAGCGCGCACGGACGCATCCAACCGGCCGTGGTCCGCGGCTGCCGGGGAGCGCGCCAGGAACTCCTCCGGCAGGTGGTGCGGCTCGATGCCCCCCTCGGAGCAGAGCACGAAGGCATGCTCGATGATGTTCTCCAGTTCACGGACGTTGCCCGGGTAATCGTGCGCCATGAGAAACGTCATGACCTCCGGGCTCACGCCCGAGACCGACTTGCCCTGTACGCGGTTGAACCGGCCGATAAAGTGCTCGACCAGCAGCGGGATATCCTCCTTGCGACGGCGCAGCGGCGGCAGCTCAATCTTGACCACGTTAACCCGGTAGAATAGATCCTGGCGGAACTGGTCCTTCTTCACCTGAGCGGCCAGATCCCGGTTCGTCGCGGCGATGACGCGGACGTCGGCCTTGACCGGATGGGTGCCGCCGAGGGGCTCGTAGGTCCTCTCCTGAAGCACGCGCAGGAGCCGCACCTGGAGGGCGGGGCTGATCTCGCTGATCTCGTCGAGCAAAATGGTTCCGCCCTCGGCCAGGGCGAACCGTCCGGGCTTGTCCTTGTCCGCGCCGGTGAAGGCCCCGGCCTTGTAGCCGAAGAGTTCCGATTCGAGGAGCGTGTCCGGAAGCGCGCCGCAGTTCAGGGCCACGAAAGGCCTCTCGCGCCGATGGCT
>Ga0315282_10001373_pt1 | contig 45899 bp, 42 predicted proteins | sample YL17G07_20_MG_FD_203693 | JGI IMG/M metagenome (GOLD analysis project Ga0315282, IMG submission 203693) | Sediment microbial communities from Yellowstone Lake, YNP, Wyoming, USA - YL17G07_20 | ecosystem: Environmental > Aquatic > Freshwater > Lake > Sediment | place: USA: Wyoming | collected... | reverse complement strand
TTCTCCTTCAGCTCATACGTCAGGCGGAAGCGCGGCCCTGGCTGAGCCGGGTCTGTCTCGAAGGCGACCGAGCGCTCCGTCCCGGGGAATGACACGAGGTAGTGGATGACATGGCCCTCGTTGTCGAAATAGACGGCGCGAAAGGGAGCGCCAGCCGCGGCCGGATGGATGATCATCAGGTCCTCGTGCGTGAGGCCCGCCTGCTCGCCGGCCTTGGGGGGATATTTCGCCCAGCTCTTCCTGATGAGGATTTTTTTGTCGAGGCCGAAAGAGAAGGAGGTCCCGCCCACGGCCTCGCCGGGCGCGCCCGATCCCACTCCCTGCCATTCGCCGACGAGGAAGCTCAGGCGGGTCCAGGCGTCTGGCGGTTGCGATGATGGCGCCTGAGCCAGCGTCGTCCCGACCGCGAGGAATCCGAAGAGCGCCATAACAGCCAAGCGTCTCATGATTTCTCCTCCGCGATGGCATTCCCCTGCCGCGGGCCGGCCGTCGACGCTGGCCCGAACGGCCTCATTCTACCACCGGCCCGCGCGGAGTTCCATCGGGGGTGGGCGCCGACTTTCCAGCGGACGGGGCCCTTTTTTACATCCCCGTAACAGCACGCTGCAGAAATGCGAGCACAGCCATCACCAAGAACAGGATACCTGCCACCAGTGTCCATCCCCGCCCGGCCTTGGCCGCCACTCCCATAAGGCCGCCCGTCCCGGCGAAGAACAACATCACGTAGCAGATCACCATCCAGCGTACGTTGCGGAAATCAACCTTAAGGACGTAATCCAGCAATGCCTCCACGAGCAGCCAGGCCAGCATCAGGCCGATCTGAATATAATACAACGTGGGCCGTTCAAGCCGTGGGCCGGTCAGGAGAAGGTAGATCATGGGGAGCGCCAGGAGAAACTCGAAGTAGCCGATCAAAAAACCTACCTGAGGTTTTGCCGCAAGCCGGAAACTGAAAACGAAGATAGCTGATAAGAAGAAGACAACGGCAACGATCGCTCCAAGCAGGTTCGTTTTTTCGAGCATGTCCGACTGACCTGCCCCCCTCATAGGGCTCCAGCTCTTGTGGTAAGATTTTGCTGGAATGAGGGAGGTGGATATGGCAAGGAAACGGTTCTCTCCGGAGCAGATCATCACGATGCTCCGCGAGGCGGAGGTTCTTCTCAACCAGGCTACTCCGGTCGCCGAGGTCTGTCGGGAGTTGGGCGTCTCTGAGCAGACCTATTACCGGTGGCGGAAGGAGTACGGCGGAATGAGGATCGACCAAGCCAAGCGGCTCAAAGAGCTCGAGCAGGAGAACACGAGGCTGAAGAAGCTGGTGGCCGACCTATCTTTGGATAACGCCATCCTGAAAGAGGTTAACCGGGGAAACTTCTGAGCCCGGCCAAGAGAGGCCGGGCAGTGGATCATGTGTGTGAAGTCATGGGAGTCTCGGAACGGCGGGCCTGCCAGGCTCTGGCGCAGCCCCGCTCGACCCAGCGGCATGTCCGGAAGATACCCGATGACGAGGAGCGTTTAGTGGGCCAGATCGTGAGCTTGGCCACTCGGTATGGGCGGTATGGCTATCGTCGGATCACCGCACTATTGCGGAATGACGGCTGGGTGGTGAACCACAAGCGGGTCGAAAGGATCTGGCGACAGGAGGGGCTGAAGGTGCCGCAGAAGCAGCCCAAACGGGGCCGGCTGTGGCTCAACGACGGGTCGTGCATCCGGCTCCGTCCCGAGAGGAAGGATCATGTCTGGAGCTACGACATGGCGATGGACAGGACCTCGGATGGGAGACCGCTCCGGATCTTGATCATCCTTGACGAGTACACCCGGGAATGCCTGTCGATGTCTGTTTCACGGAGGATCAGGTCAGAGGACGTTTTGGAGCAACTCTACAAACTCTTCCTGACGAGAGGAGTGCCCGAATACATTCGGTCCGATAATGGTGCCGAATTTACCGCGAACTTGGTCCGGAACTGGCTCGAAGACCTTGGTGTAGCTACCCTCTACATCGAGCCCGGGAGCCCTTGGGAAAACGGCTATGTCGAGTCCTTTATCGGGAAGTTGCGGGATGAGCTCCTCAATCGCGAAGTGCTCGATACCCTGGTGGAAGCAAAGGTCCTTGTGGACGGCTGGCGCAAGGAATACAATCGCTTCCGGCCGCATAGCTCCTTAGGCTACAGGCCGCCGGCTCCAGAGGCCTTTATGGTTGGAAAATTCACTCAAGGGCTGGTGCATTAATGGGGGGCTGGTCAACCCCTCCCCTCAATTATTTATTGAACATAAGTTAGCACCATTTGCCCTGCTAGTCCAAGCATTTTATTGAGTGTACGGCGCATTTGTCAACCTTTAGATTTCTGCCGATATCCCGGTGAGTTCCCTCTCGATTATCATACGAGACTGCTGGGCCCGGGAAAGCCACCCTTACTAGCCGAGCACCAGCGTCCCCGCGGGAAGGTAGGCCTCTCCCCGTGTGACAGTGGCATGACAGAATCGACTGAAAGCGCAGTAAAATTACGGTTTCGGACGGAAGACGATGAGAGGGTCAGGTCTCGCCGCAAGTCGCTGCTGATTTAATGATTCAGTGAGAATAAGAATACCGTGCCCGTGCTTGACGCGGCTGCAATTCACTGCTAAGAACACAAGGTACAGAATAGGCAAAGGGCACAATGGGAGGTAACGCATGTTTTCTGATGAACCAGTGGATGGCTGTTTAAGATTTGAGATTCCCCTAAAGCCTAGGTCCTTCCAAACCAACAGACTAGCCAAGAGAGCTCTAATCAAGAGCATTCAGGACATTCTAGCACCCATACCATACTTATTTTCAGGAGATGTGAAAATCATAATAGGGTGGAGCGTTGACGAACAAGTGCGATACGAAGGTAATTCATCCCCTGACGTTGATAACATTATTAAACCTATGCTCGATGCGTTCTCCGGGCCCAGAGGGTTGATGATAGATGACTGCCAGGTTCAGTCAATAGAATGCTATTGGGCTGACACCTGGGGGTCTCAAGAGCATTGCGAAGTGTCGGTTAGCTCTTTTCCTGATGATTGGGTTGAGAAATTTGGCTTAGCGTTTGTAGATATTAAGAACGGGCTATGTATGCCAATCAATAAGTTCGCAAAACCGGCTACCACCAGGGTTCTGCTTGACCATTACCTGAATATGATGGAAATCCGCAAGAAACTGGAATTGACGGGGAGACCTTCTCATGAAGCACGGAAATTCATGAGTGTGCAAAGGGTCTTTCATAAATCACGTCTCCGGAAATTCGACGTTTATTCAGCTGAAAGATTACGGACATTATTGTATCGAAAAAAGTCTGTTATTGACTGGGATTAGCCGTACGCGTCCCCATGCATATCCATCAAGGACGCTTCCGCGGGGTGACTCGAACACCCTGCCTGCTGATTCGTAGTCAGGCGTCCCGATAAGATACTTGAGGTCTCTCTCTGCCCGCCAGGTGACAGTGGTGTGACAGAATAGACTGAAAGCGCAATGAAATTACGGTTTCGGACGGAAGACGATGAGAGGTCAGGGCTCATCGTAAATCGCTGACATTCCAAAGAGATAAGGAGTGCCGGTGGAGGGAATCGAACCCACACTCTGGTTTCCCAGAACGGGATTTTGAGTCCCGCGACTCGCGCCTCTAATTGTAGCCCCTTATATCACTTACGGGCTTCGGCGTTTGGGCAGTGTCAACTTTTTGTCGTGCCTGTTCCTGGTAGTCGCCCAGGCGCTCGACCGCCCGGCGCATGTTCTCCGGCGTCGGGTGGGCGTACCTCATGGTCATTTGGATCGAGGCATGCCCGAGGATCTTCGAGACCGTGACCAGGTCCACGCCGGCAGCAACCATCCATGAAGCCGCGGTATGCCGGAGGTCGTGCAGCCGAAGGCCCTTGAGCTTCGCCGCGTCTCGGGCCTTCTCGAACGACGCCGCGATCCCCTGGAGGTGAGTCCCGGTCTCCGGGTTATAGAACAGGAACTCAGAGATCTTCGGCAGCGCGCCGATCGCCGCGGCCACGGTGCCGTTCATCGGGATCCGGCGGGACTTGCCGCTCTTCGAGTCCTCGATGAGGATGAAGTCCCGGACGAGATCCACGGCGGACCACTTGAGCGACAGGATCTCGCCCCGGCGCATGCCCGTATTCAGGGCGACGATGAGGACCGGCCGGATCGCCGGAGAGGCGGCATCGACCAGGCGCCGGGCCTCTTCGGGCGTCAGAAACCGTTCGCGGCCGGGCTTCTCCCGGAATTTCTTAACCCGGGCCGCGGGATTCGTCTCGAGCTTTCCCCACTCAACAGCCTTGGCCAGGAGCGTCTTGAGACAGGCGAGCTCGCGATTCACAGAGGCCCCGGAAACCTCGGCCTTGCGCGCGACCTTGAAGCGCTCGATCTTCTCGGCCCTAAGACCCCGGAGCGTTTCCCCCGCGAAGAAGGCCTTGAGAGAGCTCAACGAGCGTTCGTCGCGATCCCAGGAGCGCTTGTTCGGCTTCGAGTAGAGCTCCAGGAACTCGTCCGCGAAGGTCCCAAATTCGACGTCCTCTACGGCGGGCTGCTTGAGCCCGAGGGCGATGTCCCGGCGATCGAGCCGCTCTTTCGCGAGGGCGACCTGGGCCTGTTCTTTCGTGTAGCCGCCGAACTTGCGGACCCGCTGGCCCTTGAACGTGAAGTCGAGGTACCAGCGGCCGCCGGCCTGTTTCAGATTCCGCTCATGCGCGGCTTTCATGATGCTCCCCTCCCCGCCTGGCCCATTCCACGAACTCGGGGGCCGGCCCCTCGCCCGTGAAGCACGCGCTCTCGTCTCTCGGCATCTTCGCCATATGTCCTTCCTTACTTGACGAATTTTTTAAGATCGCGTTCCTGGACGCGCCAGAAGCGACCCCCGCCGAGTTTGAAGCCGCGCAGCCGGCCGGTCAGGATCCAGCGGATGACCGTGTGGCGCTCGACCTTCAGCCTCTCGGCGATCTCGCTGACGGTGAGGAATCTGTCCATTGTTACCTCTCGCTACATATCATAATATATCATTATGTGTATTTGTCTAGCCCCTGGTTCATCTTTTTTTCCCCGCATGGTATTATCCCCTCAGATGAACGCTGAGTATTTGACCAAGCAAGAGGCGGCCGAATACATGAGGGTCAGTGTGCCGACGCTCGATAGGCTCATGCTCCAGGGCTTACCGCATATCAAGCTGGCCCGTCGGGTCCTCTTCCGTAAGAAGGACATCGACGCCTTCCTCGCAAAGAAGGTCATCGGAAAAACCCGCCCTTGAGGGTGTCGCTGATCCCGATCCCGCGCCGAGGGCGTTCCCTGATTTCGCCCGGATCCCTCAGGCTGCGGATCTGCGGGCCCACCCGCTCGCGTCCCGCCTCGACCAGGGCGCCGGCCGCGGCGTTGGCGATGTCGTCATGGCTGCCGGGATAGTGCGTGATCAAGTCCTTCCCGCCGGCCCTGGTCCTGCGCTCGAGCCCTGTGAGCTGGCCGGCCAGGCGCTTGTTGTCCAGGAGCTCCGCCGTCCCATTGCTGATGAGCGGCAGGAGATTGATATAGAGCTCCGAGGCCGAGAGTTCCGAGGCGTCGACCGTGATGTCGTGCTTTCTGAAAGCCGCCGTCACCCATTCGCCGGCATAGCGGTCCGCGGCGATTCGGGAGATGCCGAAAGACTTGAGCACGTCGCAGTATTCGCCAGCGACGGCTTCGGGCTGGAAGGGCGGCCGCTGCTCACGCAGAACGTCCAGCACGATCTTCCCGCTCGCTTCGGCGTGGGCGATCCCGAGCGTGAACGAGTCCTGACGCCCGCCCGAGGGATCCGCGAAGCCGAAATATTGGACGCCTTCGACCCGCGGCAGCTCGAAGCGCCGCGGCACCGTGCAGGCCTCGACGAGTTCCTGAGTGATAAAGGCCTCGATGTCGGCCCGCCACTCTGCGTCCCACTCCGCGGCCGCGGCTTGGGGGTCTTCCTTGAGCGCGTTTTCGATGAGCCGACGGTCGATCGTCGGATTCATCACCCGCGTCGACGCCTTCCAGATCAAGGGCCCAGCGACCTGGCCGTAGTAGTTCTTGAACATGTCGAAGAGGACCCCGGCCCGGCTGTAGGGCGTAGAGATTCCGATGAGGAGCGAGTCCGGGACCGTCGCCAGCGCCGGGCGGACGGCCGCCAGGATCTCTTTATCGGGATTTGCCGACTCCTCAGAGCGCCAGAAGGCGATCTCTTCCAGGATCGCGCAAAGGACCGTATAGCCGCGGAGCGATCGGAAGCTCGCCGTCTTGACCGCGACGTTAACCCCGTTTCGGAGCTCGAGGGCCTCGACGGTTTCCTTCTCGACGAGCGACTTGAGGCATGGCACGCGGTGGAAGATCCCGCTGATGTAGGCCTTGATGATGCCCGCCTGCTGCTTGTCGTTCGCGATGATGAAGATCCACCCCTTCTCGCCCGGGCTCAGGTAGGGCTTCCAGTCCTTGAAGGCGGCCAAGAACGAGGCGATGACAGCCGACATGTAGCTCTTGCCCGAGCGGCGCCCACAGATCACGAAACTCTCCCGCGCGGCTGTCGCCGGCGGCTTTGCGAGGCCAGTGCAATCCTTCCAGAGCTTCCGATCCGCCGCGCCCTCGAGTTCGAGACCGAACAGGCCGGATAAGTACACGGTCCACGCGTGCCATGTCGCCAAATCCTTGAACAACGGCCGGAAAACCGACTTCGAATGCAGGGCGTCGAGGATGTTCACTTGACCCCCTCGAGAATCCGCCGCTCTACGTTCTTCCAGTTCCTCATTCAGGCTCCCCTTGGCCCCCGCGGGCTGCGCCATTTGCCCCAGGACGAGCGATCTCCTCATCCTTGGCCTGATTCCCCGCGTCGTCCGCCCTCGCCCCCGCCTGGGCCGTTTCCTTTTCCGCGTCGATCTCGGCCGCGATCTCAAGGGGAGAGAGCAGCCTTTCGCCTGCCTTCGTCGAGATCCCGAGTTCCCTAAGGTTGAGCCTGATTGTATTGACGTAGGCGATGTAGTTCTGCCCCAGGATAGGATCGAGCTTCTTCCCCCGGAAGGGTCCGTTCTTCCTGATGTACGCCTCGAGGCAGAGCGTGACCTGATAGAGGTTCATGGTTTTATCGATGAGGATTGCCTGGGCCGCGGTCAAGGCCGGCTCCGCCCCGCCAATGTCCCGGGCGAGTTGCTCCCTGATCGCCCCCACTTGACGCCGGACGGCGAGCGGCATATCCTTGCTGACGGAGCTGAAGCCGCCATGCCTGAGTCCCGCGGCGTTCCCCTTGATGAAACGCCCCGCCTCGTCCCTTTCCCGCCTCATTCTGCCCATAATTCACGTCCCGTTTCAGGCCAGATAATGGCCGATTGTGCCCATTCTGAGGGAAAAACAAAGGGCAAAAGACCGTTTTTATCCCGTTGGATGCCAAATAGAGGCGGGATAAAAACGCATAATTTCTCCATATCTCTCAAATAGTTTATTATCTGCACCTTACGCCTCTTTTCTAGTTTACATACCAGCAGTTATGCGACACAGATTCAAGAGTTCCCCAGGCCCGACCCCTGGACATTCGAGGAGCGGACGGGTCTATTTGTTTGGCCCCATTCTCGCCATTTTGTGCTGTTCCCAGGTTCGGGAACAGGACTCTTTTTTCTGGCATGAAAAAAAGGTGATTTTCCAAGGCACCTATTCCCAACCTTCGGAACAGGACTTTCAGGCTGGAACAGCCTGCTGTTCCCGCTATTCCCTGCTGTTCCCGTCGTTCCGGAACAGCGGTGAAGTGTGCTGTTCCCGTTCCACCCACCCTTAGGGTGGAACAGGACAGATCACGGTCAGCTTTTGGGTTCATATAACTTGGATCCTTTAAAGCCTCTGCGGGTTTGCCAGTGGCCTTCGCGTTCGCCGCGGTTCAGAAGGGCGACGAAGTTCCTTCTCCTACCGCCGCCGAGGGTCTCCCGTGCCCAGTCGATAATCTCGCCCTGATTCTTTCCCTGGCCGGGTCCCGCGATGTAGCCAGCTAGGGCTTCGAGGCCTTCAAGGTGAGGATCTTCGGCCAACTGGAACCCGCCGGCGTCGGGATTGAAGGACAGAAACAGGTGGAACTGCTCGAAGCGGGTTTTCCCGGTTGCCAGGACGAATGTTGCATCCGGGTCCGGCTCGCCCTCGTCCTGGACCTCCTCGAGGCTGCCGCGGCGGGACCGGTAGAGTTTGAGGACGTGATCGGCCAAGTCCGAGATCGCCGTCGAGCCTTTGTAGACGCGCTCGCTCGCCTTCCCGGTGTGATGGATCAGGAAAATGTCGAACCCGAGCTCGCGGAGCTCCTTGAGCCGGCCCATGACGAGGGCCATGTCCTGGCTTGAATTCTCGTCGCCGGAGTGGGCGGCCCGGAGGGTGTCGAAGATGACGAGGGCCCCGGCCGGGAGCCGGCGATAGAGCGCATACTCCGAAGTGTCGAGTCTCGGCGGCGGGGGGCTTGCGCTCAAATGCCAAAACAGGACATCCCGGATATCGAGTTTCCGGGTCCGTTCGACGAGCAGCGGGAGCGGATTCTCGAAATCGACATAGACGACGGGCCGCTGCTTCGTCGGGAGGCCGAGGAAGCGCTCTCCACGGGAGACAGCGTTCCCGAGGGCCAAGGCGAGCCAGGTCTTGCCGAGGCCGCCGGGGCTGTGCAGGACCGTTATCGACCGCGCCGGGACCAATTTCTCTACGGCCCAGGCCGCCTCGAGTTGGAGTGTCTGGAGCGTCGTTCCCGTCATCAGGGTTGCGCCGGGATCGAATCCTCCTCGGCCTTCAAGCCCCTCGAGTTCGCGGGCGGACGCCAGGATCTCCTGAATTTTGGCCGAATCGATCTCCCCGATCTTGACCAACAGTTGTCCCTCGTCCTGGGCGAGCTTCAAGATCCTCTCGGATATCCTTTTCCGCCGGAGCTGTCGGACGCGCCAAATGAAGGTTGCCGGGTCCGGCCGGAAATTGCCCTCAACCAAAGAGGCGACGAAGGCGGCCCCGAGGCCGGCCTTTTGCGCTAAGACGCCGCGGTCGACCTCCTCCGGCCGCATTTCCTCCCAAATCTCCGTCAACGCTTCATAAGCCTTTCGGCTGTCCGGGCTGGAAAAGAGCGACGGGCCCAGATGATCGCAGGACTCGAAGAGCGAAGGCCGAAGGATCAACTGGCCGAGGATTTCGCGTTCAAGCGCGGAACTCACGGCCGGTCTCCGTCGTTGTGCCCCTTCCAAATGAGAAGGTTTTCGGGCACGTCTAGGACGAGTTCGGCCAGGTGTTTGATCAGCGCTGGCGTGTGTCGCGCGAAGGCGATGTAGTGATTGCCGTCGTCGATTGCCTTAATATGAACTAAGATAGTTTCGCAGTAGTTGTCGTTCCTATCACGACGCTCAAAGTGAAGTTTTATTTTCATTTCGGGACTCTTCCAGAGCCGGGCATTGCGTCTCGATGTATTCGTCGAGCTTGGTCAGGTCGATCCTAAGCTGCCGGCCGAATCTGACGACCGGGAGCTGCCCGCGAGCGGCGAGCGAATAGACCGTCTTGGTCTTCAGGCTCAAGTATTCACTGGCCTCGCGCGGAGTGATGAATCTCTTAGTCATGGTAGAAAGCCGGGGACGGGCCCGGGTGACGAGGCCGGACCCGCCCCCTCACAAGGAGAAGAATGGAAGAAAAACGCTCGACCCCGCCGAAACTCCAGAAACGACGAGATCGAGTCAACGGAAACTACTCCTGCGCCGGGCCGTGCGCCGGCCGGCCCTTGATGACGACGGCCGAGATCGGCGTGCCGTTGGTGTGGGTGCCGGTGAAGGTGACGAGAGGCCGGGCGTACTGCTTGATGCCGATGTAGCCGCGCTGGATGACGACCTCGTCCTCGGCCGCGGCGTCGATGACGACGTTGTTGGCCCCGCCGAGGAGATCGGCTGCGGCGATATCCGTGTAGCCTGAGCCCAGGACATCGCTCTCCTGGAAGCTGACGGTCAAATAGACCGAGCCGGAGAGCGTGTCCCCGCTGACCCCGATGAGGGCCAGGAGCAGCGCTCCCTCGAAACCGGCCAAGTCGACCCCGACGCCGGTGCCTTCGGAGGTGTTGTTGCCGACGATGGGGTCGATGGACTTGACGGCGAGAAGATTGTGGTAAAGGTCTTTCATGGTCAGCTGGCCTCCACGCGCATCTTGATGAAGGCGCTCGGATCCACGACCTGGCCGCCGACACGCTTGCGGGCCAGGAAGCCGACGATGCCGTTCACCGCGTAAGTCTCGACGAGCCTTTGGATGGCGATGCCGACGCGGTCGACGATCATGTAGCCGCGCCGGAAGTCGCCGAACGCGATGGGCTCGTTCCCGGCGCCGATGGCGGGCATGTCCGAACACTCGACATACGGATATCCGAGCAAGAGATTCGGCTGGCCGCCGAAGCCCGGCTGCCACAGATAGTTCCCGCTGACGGCGTCCTTGAGTTTTCGGATCTCGCCGAGCGTGGCGCGGGACATCACCCAGTAGGCGTTGCGGGCGTATTCGGCATTCAGGGCGAAGACCATGTCGATCAACTTGTCCGCCGTGATCTGCGAGGCGTGACCGGACGGGACATGGGCGACGCTCGAATTGGTTAGGATGCCCTCGGGCCGCTGGGCCCCCGTACCGCTGATAAACCCGGCGCCCTCGAGGACGGCAAACCGCTCGCCGATCTCCGCCGCAATCTCTTGATCGAGCGGATAGGCCGCGTCCTCCAGCATCTTCACGCTGACTTTGCAGAGGTAATACATCTCGTAGGGGGTCAGCCGCTCGAGCGAAAAATTCAGGCCCAGAGTTTCGGCCCGGAGTGCGGTCTCGCCGACCCATGCGGCGTCGCCGTGGCCGGTCCTCTTGGGGACTTCGAGCGACTCGCGAGTGATCTGCACGACGCGGCAGATCTGCCGGAGAGGGCTGTAGCTGAGGGCGATCCGGAGGATCTCCGCCGAGGTCTGGGGACTGGCCAAATAGCCCGACGCGGGATCATCGGAAATGGTGAGCGTTTTTCTCTCGCTCGGCTCCAGGGCGGTGACGCCCTTTCGGAGGTACAGATCGAACGCCTTTGCTTCGCGGCCGAAGCCCGCCGGCTGCGAGCTGGGCGCGAGGCCTGGGCCGGGGGCCTGGAGCTTGACGAGCTCCTTTTCCATGAAGCCCATGCGGTCGACCAGGAAGCCGATGGAGTCATTGAGGTCCGTGAGTTTGTTTTCGAAATCTGCCATAGTGCACCTCTAATTTAAGTTCCGGGGAGTGCGTTGCCGCAGCGTCCGTCGGCTGTGCTTTCGGCGTCGCTGGCGAGTGGAGGCGGCAGAGACCGGCTCGCCAAGCTTGCGTTTTGACCGTCGCCCCGGAGTGGACGCTACCGGCTCCGAGGCCTATGAAAACTCGAGTGCCTTGCGGCGGCTCGGGTTTTAAGATCGCGGAATTTTAAGGCCGTGTTTTCGGATGAGCCCGAGGATCTGCTGGAACCCCGTCCAAGCCGGCTCCTCTCGGGCCAGAAGCTCTTTTTCCGCCGGCGAAAGACGCCGCTCGAGCTCGAAGAACAGGAACTGCATTTTAACCTGGCGCCTCTTCTCTGTCAGGACGCGCGGATCCTTCGGATCGTCGCGAACGAAGGCCCGCCAAGCTCGGCCCTCTTCGATCGGGAATTTCTGGTCGATCAGCTCGATCGCCGCCCGGATCTTGGCCTGCTGCGCCGCGAAAGGCTGCTGCCCCGCGAACCAGTTATAGATCGTCTTGAAACCGACGCCGACGATCGGGGCGAGGGACTCGGGCGAGAGGCCACGGAGCTCGGCCGTCTCCCACAAGAGCCGGACTTCGCGGGCCATCTTCTCGGGCTTGATGTGTCTCATCGTTTTCTCCTGATGCTATAAATATAGATGACAATTAATAGGTTGTCAAGTTATTTTTTTGAAATTACATCTCTTGGTTTTGAGTTGGGAGCTCAGGGTGCCGATTTCGCCGCCCGGTAGGCCAAGCTAAAGGTAGCTTGGCTTTTTTTTGGATTGGGGAAATACTACTTGTCGGGGGGTGTCGTCTTTTATGACGGGTTTATACCGGAAACGCGGGGTTTTCCTTAGAATACCCGGGAAAGAGAGAGGCCCTGGGCGGGATCGCCGCCAGGGCCTAAGTAGCTGATTCTAAAAGTGCCGGTGGAGGGAATCGAACCCACACGCCCATTTCTGGGCACGGGATTTTGAGTCCCGCGCGTCTGCCAGTTCCGCCACACCGGCACGGCCCATCAACTATATGGAAATCCGGTCCGCTTTTCAATATCCCGACCGGAGGCGGAGGCCGATCCCCCGGCGAGCGCCACCCGCCGAAGCACGGCCGACGCGCCATATCAAGCCCGAATTTGAAACCTTCCGCCTGGGAGGGACGTATATATTCAATGAAACGCGATAGGCGAATCATGGCAAAACGAACGTGGCTCCTTGTCCTGTCGCTCATTCTCTTCTCCGTCTCTTGCAGGCATTCCTCGGCCCCCCTCCCCGCCGGCCAGGCCGCCGGCCCATCGTCCGTCCCGTCCTCCGGCGTGTCCCCCGGCCCGTTTTTTTCAGAAAAGATCGCCGTCTATCCCGATCCCGTGACTTACGATCTCGCCATCGATGTGGATTATGATTCGGGCAGCCTCGCCGCGGTCTGCAAGCTGACCGTGAAAAATCCCGGCGCGGAACCGGTCGCGGTCGTGCCTCTGAACCTCTACCGGCTCATGGAGGTCGCCTCGGTGACCGACGGGAGCGGCAAGCCGCTTGAGTTCGGCCAGAGGGTCAGCATCTTCGAGGATTGGCGGGAGTTCCAGGTCAACCACGTCCGCGTTAAAATGAACCCGCCCCTGGCCCCGGCCGCCTCCGCGACGCTCGTCATCCGCTACGGCGGGCCGCTCCTGGGCTATGCCGAGGCCATGCAGTACGTCAAGGATCGCGTCGACAAGGACATGACCCTGATCCGCTCCGACAGCCTGGCCATTCCTGAAATCGGCATCCCTTCCTGGCGCGAGAACCGGGCCCGGGGCCTGAAGAATTACACCTATACGGTATCGGTCACGGTCCCCACGTCCCTGGTCGTCGCCAACGGCGGCCGGCTCGTTTCCAGGACCGAGTCGAAGGGCAAGGCGACCTACACCTACGCGAGCAAAGTACCGTCCTGGCGCATCGACCTGGCCATATCGGATTACGAAATCCTCGAGACCGCGGACGCGGGGCTCAAGGTCTTCGCTCTTCCCGCGGACAAAGAAGGAGGCCGGGCCCTCCTCGACCGCCTGACCGGGGTCCTGGGGCTCTACGGCCGCTGGTTTGGACCTCTCAAGAGCTTCCACGGCCTGACGGTTATCGAGATCCCCGCCGGCTGCGGCTCGCAAGCCGACGCCGCCGCCATCATCCAGGAGGCGGAGGCCTTCAAGGACCCATCGAAGCGCTATACGTTCTATCACGAGCTCTCCCACCTCTGGAACGTAGCGGCCAAGGACCCCCTGCCCTGCCGCTTCGAAAGCGAGGGGCTGGCCATGCTCCTCCAGCACCTGGTCGAGGAGGAACTGGACGGCACGGCCGGCGCGGCGGAAAAAGCCGTGAGCCAGTCGCTCGTCCGGCTGGGCAAGAATTTCACGGAGCATCCGGCCTGGAAAGCCGTTCCCATGATCGCCTACGGCGAAAAGGATTTGACCGACCTGTCCTACCGGATGGGTCAGGTTTTCTTCTATCTCCTCCGCGAATCCCTTGGGGAAAAGGCGTTCCTGAACATCGTCGGCGGCTTCTACCAGGATCATGCCGCGACGGGCGCGACGACGCGCCAGTTCGTCGAATACGTCAAGAAGCGGTCAGCCATCTCCCTCGACCGGTTCTTCGACGAGTGGGTCTTCACGGCCAAGGCCGCTGAGCTCGTCGCGTCCGGAACGTCGCTGGCCTCACTCGTCGAAAGATACCGTTCGGCCGAGGAGCGGCGCTCGGCCCGGGCATTGATTCCGTCCGAACGCTTTGCTATAGTTGCCCCGTGCCGACGCCTGAGAGAATCGACAGAGTCAACCGCGTCCTGGCCCTTCGCCAGCCCGACCTGCGCGTCGTCCTCGAGGGCGTGACCATCGCCCACAACGCCAGCGCCGTCATGAGGACATGCGACGCCGCCGGCGTCCTCGGCCTGGACCTCATCTCCCCCAACCCGGAGCTCCTCCACTTCAACGAGGCCATCACGACCCGGGCGGACAAGTGGCTGGAGATCGACGTCCACGGCAATCCGGCCGAATGCTTCGTCCCGCTGAAGGAGAAAGGCTTCACCATCGTCGCCACCAGCCTGCAGGACGACGCCGTCCCGTACGCCGACATCGATTACACCGGCCCCGTGGCCCTCGTCTTCGGCAGCGAAGCCGACGGGATCTCGCGGGAATGCCTCGCCTTCGCCGACAGGGTCGTCCGCATCCCCATGCTGGGCATGGTCCAGAGCCTGAACCTGTCCGTCTCCGTGGCCGTCATCCTCTACGAGGCCATCCGGCAGAGGGGGGCGCGGGGCTTCTTCGCCAAGCCCCGCCTGCCCGAGGCGGAGATCGACCGTCTCAGGAAAAAGTGGCTGAAACTCTCGCAGGAATAGCTTGAAATAATGGAGAGGGGGCCGCCCCGAGCCGGAGCGGCCCCCTGGAGACAGGAGTAGGTCCTTCAGACCTTTTTCAGCATAGGTTTGACAAGATCCTTGATTTCCTGGGCAGATTCCTGGCCCCTCTTGGCCAGCTCACCGCCGATCTTCTTCACGCCGGTCCTGAGCTCGGGGGAATAATCGCTCCCCCACTTCCGGAGCTCATCCGCCAGTCCGTCGGTGTAGTCCTGCCAGGTCTCGAGGAAACTCCGGAAGCCCTCGGAACCTTCGAGGCCGCCGCCGAGGGCGTTCTCCTCGACGGTCACGTCCACGGTCATGGGCTTCTTGTCCCGCAGGATCTCGATCTTGACTTTGTCGCCTCTCTTCTTGTCCTGGAGAAGATCGATCAGGGCGTCGGCCGACGTTACGTGTTTTCCGTCCGCCCGGACGATAACGTCTCCGACCTTGAGGCCGGCCTTCTGGGCCGGGCTCTTGTCCGTGACCTTGGCGACGAGCAGCCCCGTCCCTTCCTTGATGCCGAAGTAAGCGGCCAGCTCGGGACTGAGCTCATTGCAGGTGACGCCGATGTACTTCCTCATTTCGAAGGAGGGAATGGCCGGCTGGCCGGGCCTCGCCGGCGCGGGCCGGAAGCCCGGGGGGAACTGGCCTGGACCCTGCGGCTGTTGGTCGGGCGGCTGGCCTCCGCCGGGGGGCATGGGCGGGAAGATCCGCGGGAAACGGATTTCCATCTCCTTCCTGGCCGCGTCCTCGCTGTATTCTCCGAGCTTCACCTTGACGTCCAGGGGCTTGCCGTCGCGCTCGATCTTGAGCACGATGACCTGTCCGGGCTTCATCTTCCGGATCTCGGCCCCCAGGATCGCGGGGTTCGTGATTGTTTTGCCGTCGAGCCCGACGATGACATCGCCCTCGTCGAGCTTGGCCAGCTCGGCCGGGCTGCCGGGATCGATGGAGCCGATCACCGTCCGGCCGTCTTCATCCACGGCCACGCCGACGCCCAGCCAGCCTCTCTCGACCTTGCCCTTTTCCCGTATTTCGGCCACGACGCTTCGCACGACGGCGATGGGAACGGCGATGGCCATTCCCGAGGACGGCGCCTCGGCCCGGCTCACGACGAAGCCGGAGCCGGCCTGTTCCTTGTCGCGGAACTGGAACACGACGGGCTTTTCCTCCGTGTAGATGCCGCGCAGGAGCCCGACCATCCGTCCCTTGTCATCGACCACCGGGCCGCCGCTCGAACCCGGGGTCACCCAGATGTTCAAGCGGAGCCTGTTCTCGGCGACCGAACTCACGATTCCCTGAGTAACGGCCGGCGTCTGCTCGGGCGAAATCCCGACGACGCAGACCCAGGAGCCGGCGGCCAGGCCGCTGGAGTCCCCCATGGGAAGGGCGGTCAGGCCCTTGTCCTTGGCCCGGAGAACGGCCAGCTGCGTTTCGGTGTCGAAGCCCAGGAATTCGGCCTCCATGGTCTTTCCGTCCGAGGTCGTGACGGTGATCTTCTCGTTACGGGGAGACATCAGGGCCGTGGTGACGATGGAGCCGTCCTTGTCGATGATGACCCCCGTCGCCACGCGCCGCATGTGGTTCTGGACCTCGACGCGGACGACGGACGGATAGGTCTTCTTGGCGATGTCCGCGATGTCCTTATCCGTCGTGCCCGACGCGGCCGGTACGATCCCGAGGCCCAGGGTCGAAGCCGCCAGGACAGCCATGATCATGAGAGCCGGTTTGAAAATTCTGTTCATGGCTTGAAGAACCTCCTAAAACTTGATTTCCGTAGGTCTGATTTCGGAAACCTGCTCCAGTATGTAAACGGTCCGAGTCGCGCTGGACGCGCTCCGGTATTCGCTCGAGTAATCCACGGTTTCGAGGACGGGCAGGTAGGTCCTGGCGGTTTCGCTCCCGGCGCCCCCGCCGGCCGAGGCCGGCGCGGCCGCCGCTTCGGACCGTCCCTTGCCGGCGAGCATCCTCGAGGACCGGCTGTTCACCAGGCGGTCGTTGAGAAGCACGAAGCCGACGAGGAGCAAGGCCGCCGAGCCGGCCAAGGCGTAACGGAAGGCCGCCCGGCGCCGCAGGCGCGTTCGCCTCGCTTCTCCGAGCCTGGCGAAGACGCGCTCGTCGAAGTCCGCGGGCGCCTTCACTTTGTTCATGCCGCCCAGCAATTCATGCCCTTCCATTTTCCACCTCTCGTTCGGCCGGATAACCCTTTCCCTCGAGGGCCTTCTCCAGCTGTTTCTTGAGTTGTTCGCGTCCCCGGCTGATCCGGGCCTTGACGGTCCCCACGGGGCGCTTGATGATCCGGGCGATCTCCTCCTGGGAGAAACCCTCCACGTCCTTGAGGACGACGGGGATGCGGTAGCGCGGATGAAGCGTCTCCAGGGCCTCGCGGAGGTTCCGGACCAGGCCGGGATCGGCCGGATCCTCGTAATAGGTCCCGGCCGCGTAATGATTGACGACGTCGTCGATCGGCACCGTCGTCATCCGCTTCGACTTCTTGGCGTCGGTCTTGGCCAGGTTCGAGGCGATGGTGTATATCCAGGAGGACAGGGGCGCGATCGGCCTGTACTTGTCGGCCTTGAAATAGACCCGGAGGAAGGTCTCTTGGGACAATTCCACGGCCTTCTGGTAATCGCCGGTGAATTGGTACAGGTAGTTCACGATTCTATCCTTATAAAGAGTCATGATCTCGGCGAACGCCCGCTCGTCTCCGTCCTGGACCCGGCGGATCAACTCGTGTTCGTCCATGCTCATTTTCATAAACCTATCAGGGGCCCGAAACGTTGCACGTCCGGGCGGACCCCGTCTTCCATTATAGGGGCCGGGTCTACGCAATGCCAGTTTCGCCCCCAATCCCCGCTTCTGCCTTATTTTCTCCCCCCCGACTGGCAGCCCCATATTCTTTTTCCCCCCGTTGCTCCGGAAGGCCTTTTCGGAGAGAATACGGCCAGGAGATGGAACTTTGGGCGGGCATTTTCCGTCAATCAGGGTGGATTGAGTGGAATTGAACGAGATCATCAGAGAGTGCCTGGGAGGCAGGCAGGAAGCTTGGGAAACGCTCATGAACATGTACGCCAAGAGGGTTTTTAACATGGCCTACCAGTTCTGCGGCAGCCGTCAGGAGGCCGAGGACCTGACCCAGGAGATCTTTCTCAAGCTCTACCACTCGCTCGCCAAGTTCGATTTCCAGAGGAATTTCACCGCCTGGCTCCTGGCCCTGACCAAGAACTACCTGATCGACGAGTACCGCCGGACGAAATGGGAGAAAACCCAGCGGGACGAGTTCGACGAACGGGTTCTGTCCCAGACTTCCCTCGTCGGACCTGAGGAGAGCCTGGACCGGGGCGAGACCCGGGCCATCATCTGGGAAGGCCTCAACAACCTGTCGACGGAAATGCGCATGGCCGTCATCCTCAGGGATCTCCAGGGAAAGAGCTACGATGAGATGGCCGAGATCCTCGGCCTGCCTCTGGGAACGGTCAAGTCGCGCGTCAACCGGGCGCGGCTGGCCCTGGCCGAGGTCCTCAAGGACAAAAAAGGAGTGCTCTCATGACCTGCGAACGGTTCGAGGAACTTCTGTCCGCTCATCTGGAAGGCGAGCTCGGTCCGGCGGAAAAGCTGGAGATGGACGCCCACGCCGCCGCCTGCGCCGCCTGCGGCCGGCTTTTATCCCTTTTCCGCGAGACGCACGAGGCCCTGACCGGCTTTCCCGAGGTCGAGCCGAGCCCCGAACTCATGGCCAGGCTCCATGCCATCCCCCAGAAGAAGGCCTTCTTCCGGCCGGCCTTCGATTTCCTGCTCCGGCCCGATCTGCAGCCCGTCTTCGCCGCGCTGTCGGTCTTTTTCATCGCCCTCTCGTTCGTCTTCCTCATGCCCCAGGGTAACGGCATCCGGAAGGCCCTGGACCGCCAGCTCCACCTGGGCTACGGACAAGTCGAAAAGCTCTATGCCAAGGCAGGCTCCGTGACGGACGAGCTGGGCTCGCTCAAAAACACCGTCGTCGACTCTTTCAAAACCCTGACTCCAGCCAAGGATCAGGGGAAAAAACGATAATCGTATCCATGGGAGGTACATCATGGACGAAAAAATCATCATCCAACAGAAACCGGCCAAGTCGCCCGCGGCGGCGGGGCTTCTGGCGCTGATCCCCTTCGGAACCGGGGCCTTCTACAACGGTCAGTATCTCAAGGGGCTTTTCTACATGATCACGTTCATCGGGCTCCTGTCGACTCGTTTTCCGGCCCAGGGACTGTTCATCGCCGGGTTCGTTATCTTCCAGTTCTTCGAGACGATTCAGTCGGCCAAGGCCATCAATACGGCCGCCGGCAGCGCAAAGCGGGCCGACGGCGTCGCTTCTCAGGAATCGTTGCCCGAAATCGTAGTGCGCTCGGGCTCGATTTTCTGGGGCATCGTCCTCATGGCCATCGGCGTCCTGGTCATCATGGCCAATTTCGACGTCATCACCTGGGAAGCCCTGGGGGACTTCTGGCCCGTGGCGGTCATCGTCATCGGCGTCAAGCTCGTCTTCGAGTCCGTCGTCAAGGGCAAGAACGGCGGGGACAAGAAATAAGGGAGGCTTATCATGGCAGGACAGAAACATCGCGATTCGCTCGTCTGGGGCATCATCCTCATCGCCCTCGGCGTGATCTTCCTTCTCGAGACCATGCATGTCCGCGTCTGGCACTACGTCTGGCGGCTCTGGCCCGTGATCTTCATTATCTGGGGCGCCAGCAAGCTCTATTACGGGCTCAAGGAGCGGGAGCGGAAGGAACCGGCGGCGCCACCGGCGTCCCGGGATTAGGGCCATGAGATTCAGGGACGTTCTTCTCGTCATCGTCCTGCTCCTCGCCGGAGTCGTCGTCTACCAGGCCCAGACGGGCAACTGGGGCATCCACTTCGGCGACGGGGACGAGGAGTTCATGGTCTGGGGCGGCCGGGCTTTCACCTTCGAGGAAAGCCGGACCGTCGAGGCCCCCCTCCCCGCCCGGCTCGAGGTCGACAACAGTCACGGCTGGGTGGAGGTCCGCGGGGACGACCAGGAGACCGTCCGGCTCACCTTCCAGAAAAAGATCTGGCGGCGGAACGAGGCCGAGGCCCGCGCCGTCGCCGACAAGCTCCAGTGCAAGATCGACCGCTCGGCCGACCGCCTGCTCCTCGCGACCAACCGGGAGGAGTTCATGAAGCGGAATTTCGAGACGGGCTTCATCCTGACGGTGCCCCGCCGCCTGACGGTTGTCATCGCCAATTCCTACGGCCTGGTAAAGGCATCCGTCCTCCAGAGCGTTGACGTCCGGAACCGTCACGGCCAGGTGTCCGTCTCCGACATCGAAGGCGCCTGCGTCCTGGAATCCTCGTACGAGGACATCGAGGCCGGAGGTCTCAAGGCGGACTGCCGGATCACCAACAAGCACGCCGACGTTCAAGTCATCGGGGCCGCGGGCGATCTGCAGATCGACCATGCCTACGGAGAGGTCCGGTTCGAGGACATCGGCGGGAAGGCTGACATCTCCGGCTCGCACTCCGAGGTCACCGGGCGCCGCGTCCAGGGGCCGGTGTTCGTCGAAACATCCTATGAAAAGATCAGTCTGACCGATACCGGGGCGGCCCGCGTCCGGGCCCGCCACTGCCCGGTCGAAGCCAACGGTATCCGCGGCGGATTGGACGTCGAGACCACGTACGAGCCCGTCAAGGCCGTCAATATCCTCGGGGATCTCCGGGTGAACGGCAACAACGTCGAGGTCACGGGCTCGCTCATCAAGGGGCGGGAGATCTCCATCGAGACGTCCTATGACGACGTGGATCTGGCGGATTTCTCGGCCAAGGTCGCCGTTTCCCTGCGCCACGGCAATCTCGTTCTCCGCCCGTCGGACCTGAAATTCCCGATCGACGTGCGGGCCGAGTACAGCGACATCGATTTCTACTGGCCGGCGGGCGAGACCGTGCCCCTCGAAGCCCAGTCCCACGGCGGCTCCGTCCACTGGGGCCTCTCCGGCCGGCCCGCCGTCGAGAAATCCAACGGGACGTCCGTCATCAAGGCCTTCGTCGAGAACGCCGGTGGACCGGGGGTTTCCCTCTCGACGAGCTACGGCGAAATCCGTCTGCAGGAAAAGCGTTAGAGTTCGCCCTCGGATCGATCATCGGAACAGGGCCGGCTCCCCCCGGGGCCGGCCTTTTTTTCAGGCGTGGCGGGATTTCATCTGGGCGATGCGCTGGGCGATCTGCCCGTTGACCTTGATGTTGAAATACGAGATCAGGTTCGTCAGGTCCTTCTTGTACTTCGTGACGTAGCGCACGAAATCCGACCTCTGCCTGGACCTCAGCAGGTTCTCGAACTCGCCGACCTCGTCGTGGAGCTCGATGACGAAATGGTTGATCGTCCGGTACTGTGCGTTGATCTCGATGAGGTCCTTGCCGGCCAGCTTGGCGAAATCCAGGTGCGGCGGCAGGCTCTGGAGGATGAGCAGGCTTTCGTTATGGAGTTCGTTGACGGACTCGCCGATCTCCTGAAAATAGGACTTGAACTCGGCCGGCTTTTTCAGCTTGGCCTCGGCCCGGGCGAGAAGCTTCTCGTACTGCGTCTTGAGCGAGATGATCGAGTCCTTGACGCCGAAGTACTTGCGGCCGGAGTTATAGAGGTCGATGAAATCGCGCCCGATGTAGATCTTGTCTTCGTAATGGGTCGTCAGCTCCTGGGCCGAGTGGGTGTAGAACTTGATCTCGAAGCGGCGGCCCTCGGAATCCCTCTCCCGGAACCGGGCCAGGACGAGGCCGTTGTTCTGCTCGATGAAATAGCTGCTGACGTCGACGAGAACGGTGTAGAGGGCCAGGTTCTGGACGACGGTCTCCTTGAGATAGTCCAGGAGGCCGGCCCGCTTGGCGATGAAATCGGTGATGGCCTCGTCGGGCGTCGGATTCAGGACGGAATAGCTGGGGGACAGGAGGTAGAGGACGGGTCCGCTGCCGAGCTCCAGGTGCAGGTTCTTGAGGACGCTCTGGTAGAGATCGTCGAGGAGCATGGGTTTGAGCGGCGGCAGGCCGCCCGGCTCGAGCTTGGACAGTTCATCGATCTCGTTCATGGGACCAACCTCGTTCTGACAGGAATGGTAGCACCCGACAGAAAGGAAAGTCAACGGGTCCGCCCGGCGGCCCTTGCAATCTCCTGCCCGGTCGGAAATAATACGGCCTTCGAGGAGGAGGAAAAAGATGTCCCGCAGATGCTCCGTGGAATGGCTCTCGGTCGTTGTCATCGCCTTGTCCGCCCTATCTCTATGGACGCCGGCGGCGGCCTCTGATCTCACTATAGCCCGCGGCGGGAAGGCCGCGGCGGCCGTCGTCGTGGCGGAGGACGCCGCCGCAACCGAGATCCAGGCGGCCTCGGAGCTGGCTTTCTTCCTTCATCTCGTGACCGGGGGCGACTTCCCGGTCGTTCACGCCGCGCCGGCGACGGCGAGCCGTCTGCTCGTCGGCGAAGCCGCGGCCCGCCTGGCCGACCCCGGCTTCAGCGCCCGGGACCTCAGGCCCGAGGAGATCATCGTCCGCACGGCGGGCTCCGACCTCATCCTGGCCGGCGGCAGCCCGCGCGCCACGCTCTACGCGGTCCTGACCTTCCTCGAGGACGTCGCCGGCTGCCGCTGGTGGACCCCGGCGGCGAGCCGCATCCCCTGGAAGCCGACGCTCAAGGCCGGGCCGCTCGCCCTGCGGTTCGTTCCGCCCCTCGAATACCGCGAGCCGTACTGGCTCGTCGCCTTCGACGACATCTGGGCGGCCCGGAACAAGGCCAACGGCATCCAGGCGGGCGGCAGCGATATCTACGGCGGCCGGCATGTCTACGAGGGCTTCGTCCACACCTTCTACAGTCTCATCCCGCCGGACAAGTATTTCCAGGATCACCCTGAGTGGTTCAGCGAGATCAAAGGCCGGCGGACGCACGAGGACGCCCAGCTCTGCCTGACGAACGAGGATATGCGGCGGGAGCTGGTCAAGAACCTCAAGGAGAGATTGCGCCGGAATCCCAAGGCGACCATCGCTTCGGTCTCCCAGAACGATTGCTTCAATCCCTGCACCTGCGAGCGCTGCCGGGCCGTGGACGAGGAGGAAGGGAGCCCGTCGGGCCTTCTCTTGAGGTTCGTCAACGCCGTCGCCGCCGACATCGAGAAGGAATTCCCCGGCGTCACCATCGACACCCTCGCCTACCAGTACACGCGCAAGCCGCCCAGGATCACCAAGCCGAGGCCGAACGTCATCGTCCGGCTCTGCAGCATCGAGTGCTCCTTCGGCCGGCCCCTGGACGACGCCCGGAGCGAGCGGAACAAGGCCTTCGCCGACGATCTCAAGGGCTGGTCGGCGATCGCCGAGCGTCTGTTCGTCTGGGATTACACGACGGACTTCGCCCATTACATCCAGCCCCACCCCAATTACACGGTCCTCGGGCCGAACATCGGCTTTTTCGTCCGGAACAACGTCCGGGGGATCTTCGAACAGGGCGCCTACCAGTCCAGGGGATCGGAGATGGCCGAGCTCCGGGCCTGGATGCTGGCCAAGCTCCTCTGGAATCCGGCCCTCGATCCGGCCAAGCTGAGGGAGGAGTTCATCCGGGGATATTACGGTCCGGCGGCCGGGCCGGTCGCGGAATACCTGTCTCTCCTCGACCAGGCGGTCGCGGCCTCCGGGGATGCCTTGGGCTGTTATTCGCCGCCGACGGCCAAGTTCCTTTCATTGGACACCCTGGTCCGCGCCTGGGACATCCTGAGCAAAGCCGAGCGCAGGACCGCGGGCACGGTTGAATATGGCCGGCGGATCAGGCGGGTCCGGATGCCGGTCGCCTACGCCGTCCTGGCCGATTGGGACGCCCTGGCCGGGGAAGCCGCCGAGCGCCGCCGCGGAACGCCCTGGCCGGAAAAACGGGAGGCTCTTCTCGACTGGTTCCTCGAGGCCGCCCGCGCCGAGGGCGTCACGATGATATCCGAGGGCCAGACCCTGGAGGATTGGGCAAAAAAAGGCGGCCGCTCGCGCTGACCGCCGGTGATCATTCCATGTAATAGCCGATCGAGCAGAAGCTGACCCAGTGGCGCAATGAAAACGGCGCGGTCGTCCCCAGGCCCGTGTTCCGGACCGGCAGGACGCCTTCACTGAAGGTGTCCGAATAGCGGAGGAGCTTGCCGCTGAGCTTGCGGCCGGCGGTCTGGGCGACGATCTTCTCCGCGGCCAGCAGCCCGAAGGGGATCGAATACTTGCCGCACCAGTAGGTGTTGCGGTACTCGAGATAGGTCTTGCCCCATAACTCCCGCGTCAGGCCCTCGACCTTGCCCGCGTCCATCCCGCCCGTCAGGCAGGAACTTATCAGGCGCCGGTCGAGCTCGCGGGCCGTCTCCCAGGCCTTCTCCCCTTCGCCGAAGGGCGAGTTGTTGAAATCCTTGCCGTAATGGTTGCCGTCGGACGAGATGAGGAAGAAGATGTCCTTGCCCGCGGCGAGCTTCTTCTCCGTCATGTAAGCCGCGATCGCGGCGGCCAGCTTCGTGGAGACCTCGTCCATCCGGGCGAACGGCATGGGCGCGACCATGATGGGCGTGATCTTGATATCCGGGTTGAAATACTGGAGGAACGGAAGCAGGGCCTCGATGGAATGCTCGATCTCGTGGGCCTTGTTGTTGACGACGAAGACACCCGGGTCGAGCCGTTCCTTGAGATACTCCCTCAGCCCCGAGACGGCGATGGGTTTCTCCGGTCCCGGCCAGGACTTGAACGAGTCCAGAATGAGGACGCCGTCGAGGCCGCTGATCTCCTTCCGCACCGTGCCGTGGGTGACGCCGAAGACGACGACTTCCTTCGCCCGGAGGATCTTGAAAAGCGGGTAATAGACGCGGCCGGCGTACAGGTAATCGTCATGGGGGGAAATGGCGGCGACGAGCCCGTCGCCTTTGAACCGATCATGGTCCCGGGTTTCCAGATACTGCACGAGCGTCCTCATGCCGGTGGGGCTCCAGCAGAAGCCGACGTCGTCGCGGATCGGCCGCACGTCCTGGGCCGCGACGGCCGCGGCGAGAATCACGGCCGAGGCTAACAGAGCTGTGATATATTTCATATCTGACCTTCCTTGAAGGCTCTCATCGCGCCTCCGACTCGATGGGCTTATTGTAAACCTTTTCCGGCCCGCCGTTCAAACGGATCGCGAATTCCCCTGATGAACCGCGGCCCTGCTTTCGCGCCTCCCCGCCCGCTCCCTGGGGAAGGAGAAAGGGCTTGCCCTTGAAAAAAAGCCCCCGTCCCACTAGAATAGCCCTCCCATGACCACCAAGACTCCCATGAGCTCCCGCAAGCAGTTCTTCCCGAAGAATACCATGATCCTGGCTCTCCTCATGTCCGCCGTCCTGGCCTCCGCCGGGCTGGCCGCCGAGGTCAAGGCCGTCCGCGTCAAGCAGGGCCCCAAGCTCGACGGCGCGCTTTCGGACCCCGTCTGGCAGGAAGCCGTCCCTTTCTCCGCCTTCAAGATGGCCGAACCGAAGCCCAACCAGGAACCGACCGAGAGGACGGAGGTCCGCATTATCTACGATGATTCGAACCTCTACATCGGCGTCCTCTGCCTCGACAGCGAGCCGAGCCGGATCTCCGCCAATTCGCTGTCCCACGACAACGGAAGCTCCGGCGGGGGCATGGGCAATTATTACGGGCACGGGGGAGATTCAGCGGAGGACGATCTCATCCGCGTCCTGCTCGACCCGTTCCAGGACAAGCGGAAAGCCTACATCTTCTTCGTCAACCCGCGCGGCGCCCGCGGCGAGGGGCTCATCACCGCCGGCAGCGCCAGCCTCGATTGGGACGGCATCTGGGGCGCCGAAAGCAGGATCCTCAAGGATGGCTGGAGCGCGGAGTTCAAGATCCCCTTCAAAACACTGTCGTTCAATCCCGGGCTGACGGTCTGGGGCGTCAACGTCGAGCGGGTCATCGCCCGCAAGCAGGAAAAGATCCGGCTGTCCGGGACCAACCTGGACAGCAATTTCTACAACCCCATGGAGGCGGCCGACCTCGCGGGCATCGCGGGCTTCAAGCAAGGCCACGGCATCACCGTCCGGCCCTACGGCCTGGCCAGCGCCCTGAAGGACCATACGACCGGAGAGTCGCCGGAGACCCTCGACGGCGGCGTTGACATCTACAAGAATTTCACTCCCAATCTGGTCGGCGTTTTCAGCTACAGAATGGACTTCGCCGAGACAGAGGTCGACGAGCGGCGCATCAACCTGACCCGGTTCTCGCTGTATTTCCCAGAGAAGCGCATGTTCTTCCTGGAAGGCTCGGACATCTTCAGCTTCAGCTCGAGCATCAGCTTCACGCCCTTCTTCAGCCGCACGGTCGGCCTGTACGAGGGCCGGCAGATCCCCATCACCTTCGGCGCCAAGCTCTTCGGCAAGGTCGGGAAGACGAGCCTCGCCCTGCTGGACGTCCAAACCGGCTCATATTCCAACACCGACGCCGGGATCAATCTGGGCAGCCAAAACTTCCTGGCCGCCAGGATCACTCAGGACATTTTCGCCGAGAGCAAGGTCGGGCTGGTCTTCACCAACGGCAGTCCGTCGGGCGAGAAGAACACCCTGGCCGGCCTCGATTTCCGGTACTCGTCCTCGAAGTTCCTCGGCAACAAAAACATCATGCTGGCCGCTTGGGGCGTCTACAACTGGAACGAGACCGACGAGGGCCGGCACCACGGCTTCGGCTTCCGGGCCGACTATCCCAACGATCTCTGGAACTTCCAGAGCACCTATGCGTATTACGGCGAGGCCCTCGATCCGGGGATGGGCTACCTGATGCGCAAGTCCATCCAGACCGGCTTCGCCCGGCTGGCCTTTCAGCCACGGCCCAGGAAGGGCTGGCTCGCCGACGCCGTCCGGCAGTTCTATTTCGAGGCGAGCGCCGACTACTACTGGGACCTTTCCGGTAACCTCGAAAGCTACCAGATCTCGCTGTCGCCGCTGAGCTTTCGGACCGAGAGCGGCGAGCAGTTCAGCTTCCAGATCGAGCCCAAGCACGACGTCCTGCCGGCGAACTTCGAGGTCGCGGCCGGGGTCGTCCTGCCGCCCGGCGCCTACAACTTCACGAGCTACCAGTTCAATTTCGAATCCGCCGGCCACCGGAAGGTCACCTTCGACGCCGGCTATACCTTCGGCCAGTTCTATTCGGGACATTATGATGACATCCAGGGCGGGGTGACGCTGAAGTACAAGGGCTACCTGAACCTGGGCTTCGAGACCGAGCTTGTCCGCGGCCGCCTGCCGGAGGGGCGTTTCCACGAGAACGTTTACCAGCTCAAGGCCGACATCTTTCTCTCGGCGGATTTGGGCTTGATGAACTATATCCAGTACGACAACATGTCGCACGAGCTCGGTTGGAGCGCCCGGCTTCGCTGGCGCATCTCCCCCGGCAACGAGATCTACTTCGTCTACAACCAGAACTGGGAAAAGCGCTGGGACCCGACGAGCCGGTTCTATCCCCTCGAGCAGAAGGGCGTCATCAAGATCTCGCTCTCCATCCGGCCCTGACCGGTCGGAATGGCCGCGGCAGGCTGTCTGGATCCATTCGGGGACGCAACGCCCGTTTCCGAATTCCAGCCTCTTTTTCTAAAAGAACGCGCCCGTCCTTCGGAGGAAGGAACATTCCTCTGCGGAAACTTCGACGGCTACTTGCCCTTCAGCGCTCTCTTGATTTCGTAGGCCGTCCGTATCCCGGTCATTTTGCCCACGTTCGTGTCCTTGTTGAAAGGGGAAGGTTTGTACGGCACCTTCGGTGTGATGGTGACGATCAGCTTGTGATCGCTCGTGCGGTACAAATTGATCTCCGGTATCACGTACGAGACCAATCCGCCTTTCTTCCGTTCCAGGAACTTGCCTTCCACGATGACGGAGTTGGCGGCGTCCGCCTCGGGAACGGTCGCGCCTTCATCGACGACCTGATCGGCCACCTTCGTCTTCGGCTTCGCCAGCTCGAGGCGGAGGCCGTCATAATAAGAATTGATGAATTCCTGGGAAAGTCCCAATCCTTCGACCTGCGTGAAATGCTTGACCTCGATCGTCTTGAGCGGCAGCTGGACGTCCTGGGCGGCGAGGCTCCCGGCGAACAGAACGGCGGCGACGATGGGCACGACCAGGCCGAAACGTCTCATGCCGCGGCCATGGGCACGGAGGGATGATTTCATCGAGTCACTCCTTTCCGCTGATGGAATTATCGGCGGAATTATACGCTTCAAGGGCGAACGACTGCAATACGGGGCGGCCTCAGCCTTGGCCCGTGAAGGCCGGGCGGCTCCCATTGGAAGGCACCGAGGTCGACGCGGCCGCTCCGGTCGGCCGGGACTCCTTCGGCCTTCAGCAGCCGCTTCTGCTCCTCGAATCCCCGCCCCCGCCCGAGCGAGATGCCGCCGCGGCTGTTGATGACGCGGTGCCAGGGCAAGCGGTCTTTTCTGGAAGACGAGTGGAGGACGCGTGCCACCTGGCGGGCGGCGCGGTGGTTGCCGGCGAGGGCGGCGAGCTGGGCGTAGGTCGCGACGCGGCCGCGGGGGATCGACCGGATCAGGCTTTTGACCCTGTCCTCGAATTCCATCCCGCCTCCATATCAAGCGCGGAAGGTCCAGGCGTCCGTTGCATAGCGCTCGTCGCGGAGCGCGGTCACGGCTTCGCGGTCCCCGGGGCCGAGGATGAAGGGCTCGAGGGCGACGCCGAAAAGGTCCGCGAAGCCCCGGCGGAAATGATCGACGGCCCAGCCGAAATCCGCCGGCCGGCCCAGGGCTTCGGAGAGCGAAGTCATCCCCGACTCCGCGGGCCGCGCCGCGGACGCCGCCGCCCGCGCGCCCGGGGCCGCCACGGCCGCGAGGAGGTCGTCGTCCTTTTCGAGCGGGATGGAGCCGTGCTGGAGGAATGCCGCGCCCGTTCTCTTCTGAGCGCTGCCGATGATCTTCTTGCCGCCGATCTCGATTTCGTCCCTCGCGGGCAGGGCGAAACACGGCATGTTCCCCTTGACGTACGCGGGCGGCGAAGTCTCGGCCATCCTCGCCGAGAGGCCCATGAGCTCGAGCCCTCTCATCAGCGCCTGGGAGATCAGCCGATAGGAATCGCGAAGGGTCTCCGTGAAAACCTCCGCGTCCGACGAGGCGACGGCGTAGGTCACCTCGTGGTCGTGCAGGACGAGCTTACCGCCCGTGATCCGGCGGACGATGCCGACGCCGCGCCGCCGGCAATAATCGGCATCGACGACGCGCGACGCGGTCTGCAGGTATCCCAGCGAGGCCGTGGGCTTATCCCATTGATAAAAGCGGAGATAGGTCGCCGGCGACGCTTCGACCCGGCGGAACAGGAATTCGTCGACGGCCATGTTCCAGTCGCCGGGGAGCGGCTCGGGTTCGATCAGGAGCTTCCAGGTTTTCACGGCCATGGGAAAAAATGGAGCGGGCAATGGGACTCGAACCCACAACACCCGGCTTGGGAAGCCGGTACTCTACCATTGAGCTATGCCCGCTCGCCAACTCCTCAACGGAGACGGAATTCTAGCATAGATGAGGGGTCAAGTCCAAATTTTGACTTCATTTTTGTCTGCCGGGCGGGGTCAGGTCTCATGTATCGGATTGAATATCTTATAGATGAGGCGTCATGGCGCGGAATCCTATCGAAAAAGAGCGCGAGAATGAAGATTTGACCCCTTTCCTCGGACGGGCTATAATCCGCCCAGACGGGATCTAAGGAAGGATAATCCATGGCCAAAGAAGAAACTCAGTCCAAGGCGGCGGCCGTCGATCGCGCGCCCGGCCTCGCGGGCGGGACCCGGCTGGGGTCCGCCTTCTCGTTCAACGGCACCCTGGAAGGGCACGAAGACGCGGTCATCGAAGGCCGGTTCCAGGGAAAGATCGTCCTTCCCTCGGGTTCCCTGACGATCGCCCGCGGGGCCAAGGTCGAGGCGGACGTCCAGGTCCGCAGCCTGATCGTCCAGGGCGAGCTCACGGGCGGAGTGGCCGCCGACGAACGGGTCGTGATCTCGGAGACGGCTCGGATGGACGGCGACATCCGGACGGCCAGGATCAGCATCTCGAACGGCGCCCGTTTCAAGGGCACGGTCAAAATCGAGAAGGGCTGATTCCCGTATAATACTTCCTCATGCGCGGTTTCGAGCTCCATTCCGATTTCACGCCCAAGGGGGACCAGGTCCAGGCCATCGAGAAGCTCTCGGCCGGCCTGGCCGCCGGCGAACGCCATCAGGTCCTCAAGGGGGTCACCGGCTCCGGCAAGACCTTCACCCTGGCCAACATCATCGAACGGGCGGGACGGCCGGTCCTCGTCATCTCTCATAACAAGACCCTCGCCGCCCAACTGTATCAGGAGTTCCGCCGCTTCTTCCCGAAGAACGCCGTCGAGTATTTCGTCAGCTATTATGATTATTACCAGCCGGAAGCGTTCATCCCCGCCTCCAACACGTACATCGCCAAGGAGGCGACCATCAACGATGAGATCGACCGCCTCCGCCTCTGCGCCACCAATTCGCTCTTCGCCCGCCGCGACGTGATCATCGTCGCCTCGGTCTCCTGCATCTACGGCATCGGCGCCCCGGACACGTATTACTCCATGAGCTTCAGCCTGGGCCGGGGCGAGGCGATCGGCCGCAAGGCGCTCCTGGAGAAGCTCGTCTCGATCCAGTACGAGCGCCAGGAGGGGGAATTCAAGCGCGGCGGCTTCCGCGTCCGCGGCGACATCGTCGAGGTCTTCCCGAGCTACGAGGATTCGGCCTACCGGATCGAGCTCGAGGACGGACGGATCAAGGAGATCTCCGCCGTCGATCCCCTCCTCGGCACGAAGCGCGACAGCCTCGACAGCGTCATGATCCATCCCCGGACCTTCTTCTCGACGCCCGCCGAAACGCTCAAGGGCGCCGTGGCCGGCATCGAGGCGGAGCTGGCCGGCCAGATCGAGCACTTCCGCCGCCGCGGCCAGGCCGTCGAAGCCGAAAGGATCGAGGAGAGGACCCTCTATGATCTCGAAATGCTCCGGGAGTTCGGCTATTGCCCGGGCATCGAAAACTATTCCCGCCACCTGACCGGCCGGAAGGCGGGCGAGCCGCCCTACACCCTGCTCGACTATTTCCCGGACGACTTCCTGACCGTCATCGACGAATCCCACGTCACCGTGCCCCAGATCGGCGGCATGTACTTCGGCGACCGCTCGCGCAAGCAGACGCTCATCGAGCACGGCTTCCGCCTGCCCTCGGCCCTCGACAACAGGCCGCTGAACTTCGACGAGTTCGAGAGCCGGAAGAAGCAGGTCCTCTATGTCTCGGCCACGCCCGGCGTCTACGAGCTCAAGAAGTCTCCGGGCCGGGTCGTGGAGCAGATCATCCGGCCGACGGGCCTGACCGATCCGGCCGTCGAGATCCGGCCCATCAAGGGCCAGGTGGACGACCTCATGGCCGAGATCAAGGACCGGGCCGGTAAGGGCGAGCGGATTCTGGTCACGACCCTGACCAAGAAGATGGCCGAGGACCTGACGCGGCACTACTACGAGCTCGGCCTGCGCGTCCGTTACCTCCATTCGGAGATCGAGACCCTCGACCGCGTCAACATCCTGCGGGACCTCCGCAAGGGAAAATTCGACGCCCTCGTCGGCATCAACCTCCTCCGCGAAGGCCTCGACCTGCCGGAGGTTTCGCTCGTCGCCATCCTCGACGCCGACAAGGAGGGCTTCCTCCGCTCCGGGACCGCCCTCATCCAGACCTTCGGCCGGGCCGCGCGCAACGTCGCCGGCAAGGCCATCCTCTACGCCGACACCATGACCGATTCCATGAAGACGGCCATCGAGGAGACCTCGCGCCGGCGGGCGATCCAGGAGGACTACAACCTCCGGAACGGCATCACGCCCCGGACGATCATCAAGGGCATCGACGAGGTCCTGACCAGCGTCTACGAGCGCGACTACCTGGATTACACGAAGATCAGCGAGGACAAGGACATCTACCTCTCGCCGCAGAAGAGGAAGAAGCGGATGGACGAGCTGGGGAAATTGATGAAGGAAGCGGCCAAGGCCCTCGAATTCGAAAAGGCCGCCCGGTTCCGCGACGAGCTCAGCAAGCTCAAGAAGCGCGAGCTCGAACTCGGGCTCTGAGCCCGCGGGCCCGGTCGCTTATGCCTGACGGCGATGCGGACGGGGAACTTCCCGCCTCAGGACTTCCCGCGCGAGATCAATTCCTCTTTGCGCAACCGGCTCAGGGACTTGACGGCGCACTCCCGCGCCAGGGAGACGGACCGGCTACCGCATTCCTCCCGGTAGACGAGGACCACGGGACGCCGTGCCCGCGTGTATCGGGAGGCCTTGCCTTCCTGGTGCTCCCGGAAGCGCCGGTCGATATCGGTGGACACCCCGGTGTAGAAAGACCCGTCGCAGCATTCCAGAATATAGAGGGACCAGACGGGGAACGCCTGTTGTTTCTCCCGGGCCTTCATCCCGCGGAGCATGCGGCGGTATCTCGGTTTCATGGACGCGAGATTATCATCGCCTGTTTTGAAATGTCAATAAGTCGGTCCGGGAAGGATTGAAAGTCGGGAATGGAAGAGGGAGAATAGGGACGACATGGCTGAAATCGAAGCCCTGCGAGCCAAGGCGGGGGCCCTCCCGGACAAGCCCGGCATCTATTTTTTCAAGAACGCGGCCGGGGAAGTCGTCTACATCGGCAAGGCCCGCTCCCTGCGCGACCGGGTCCGGTCCTACTTCCTGCCCAATCCGGACGCCAAGGTCAGGAACATCCTCGGCGAGATGACCGATATCGATTACATCCTGACGGGCTCGGAGAAGGAAGCGGCCTTCCTCGAGAACAACTACATCCAGCAGCACCAGCCCCGCTTCAACCTGCGGCTCAAGGACGACAAGAGCTTTCCCTACATCAAGATCACGGCCGGGGAGAAATTTCCCGGGATCTACTTCAGCCGGAAGGCCGGCGAGGGCCGCTCCCGCTTCTTCGGCCCGTTCAGCCCGGCCCACCGGGCCCGGACGTCCATCCACCTCGTCAACAAGTATTTCCGCGTCCGGGGATGCGAGAACCCGGTCTTCCGGGCGAGAAAGCGGCCCTGCCTCGAATACGACCTCAAGCTCTGCTCGGCCCCCTGCGTCGGCCTCGTCTCCGAGGGCGACTACCGCGCCGACGTCGAGAACGCCTGCCTCTTCCTCGAGGGCCGGACGCGCGAGCTCGCCGGCGCGCTGAAGAAAAGGATGGAGGCCGCCTCCGCCGAAGAGAAGTTCGAGGAGGCGGCGCGCTGGCGCGACATCCTCAAGACGGTCGAGGACATCCGGGAACGGCCCCGGGCCATTTCCATCGCCCTCGAAGACCAGGACGTCGCCGGTTTCGCGCGGCGGGCGGACCGGGCCGCCGTCTACGTCTTCTTCATGCGCCGGGGCAAGATCGGCGATTCGGAGAGCCGCGTCCTGTCGCCCCCCGCGGCCGAGACGGACGGCGAGGTCCTCGGACGCTTGCTGGCCGGCCTCTACGCGGGCCGCGAACGCCCCGCCCGCCTGCTCCTGCCCTTTCCCGTCGAAGGACAGGACGGCCTCGGGGCGCGGACAGCCGTCCCCAGGTCGGGCAAGGGCCGGAAGCTGATCGAGCTCGCCGGCCGGAACGCGGCCGCCCTGCTCGAGAGAGAAAAGGGCGACGGTTCGCCGGTCGACGAGCTGGCCCGGGTTCTCGGGCTCGACCGGCCGCCGCGGTCGATCGAGGGTTTCGACATCTCCAACACCGGCGGCGAGGAATCCGTCGGCTCCCTGGTCGTCTTCAAGGACGGCCGGCCGGACAGGAACGAATACCGCAAGTTCAAGATCCGGACGGTCGAGGGCCCGAACGACGTGGCCAGCCTGGAGGAGGTCATCGGCCGGAGATACCACCGGCGCCTCGGGGAAGGCCGTCCCCTCCCCGATCTGGTCATGGTCGACGGCGGCAAGGGCCAGCTGGCCGCCGCGGAAAAGGCCCTGGCCGGCCTCGGCCTTTCGAACGTCCTGCTCGTTTCGATCGCCAAGCGCGAGGAAATCCTGTTCACGCCCGGGCACCGGGAAGGGATCCGGCTTGAGCGGACCTCCGCGGCCCTCAAGCTCATCCAGGCTGTCCGCGACGAGGCCCACCGCTTCGCCATTACCTACCATCGCGGCCGGCGCGAGAAACGGAGCTTCGCGTCCGAGCTCGACGGCATCCCCGGCCTAGGCCCGAAGAAGAAAGCGGCCCTCCTGGCCCGCTTCGGAAGCGTCGAAAAGATCCGCTCCGCCGAGCCCGCCGACCTGGCGCCGATCATCGGCAAAAAGCTGGCCCGCGACCTGCTGGCCAGGCGGCCCGGACGCTGACGTCCGGCGACCGGCCGAGCGAACGGAACCGGGGGTATCCGCGATCTCTCCCTCTGACTAGCACGCGACGAAAATCGCTCCGGCGGCGAGCCTTGACTTTGCCCGCGGCGAGGTCTAATTTGGATTTGCTCAGCAATCCATCCAAGGGGAGGGATTCAGATGACGCTTCCGTCGCGACAAGGCCGCGGGCCCGTCCTGCGCGTCGCCCTGGCGATTGGCCTGGCGGCCGGGCTCTTGCCGATGTCCTCTTTTCCCGCCGCGGGCGAGCCCGACGCCCGGGCCCCGGCCGGAGTCCCGAAGCCGCGGGCGTCCATCGCTCAGACCCAGGCCTCGCCCCTTCTCTCGCCCGAAGGCCTCCAGGCTCTCCTCCGGAAAACCGCCGACTATTGCCGGAGGCTGGAGAGCGCCGCGTTCGATTTCGTCTGCCGCGAACAAATATCCGAGGTCGTCGCCCCATCATTCGACCTCGACCGCGGAAAGGGCTATCAGAGCGGGGACGCCTGGTCTTCCTCCGCGTCCTCCCGGGGCACGATCTATCTTTCCGGCGGGCCGCGGATCATCAGACAGACGTTCGAGTACGACTACCAGTGCGTCCGCTCGGCGGGAACCATCCGGGAGGTCCGGACTCTGATTAAGGAGAACAGGAAAGCGAAGAACGAAGCCAACGCCGAGCTCAAGACATCGGTCGTCGTCTTCGGCACGGCCCTTTTGTCGCCCGTCGGTCTTTTCGGGGAACGCTTCCAGCCGGACTATGATTACGCCGTTGCCGGCCGCGATAACGTCGGCAAGGCCAAGGTCCTCATCATCGACGCCCATCCGAAGCCGGGCGCCCCGGAAACCACGAATCTCTACGGCAAGGCCTGGATCGACCCGGACACGGGCGACATCCTCAGGATCGAATGGAACGACGACCGGGTGGGCCGGTTCGAAGTCTTCAGGAACCGCGGGGAACGCTACGGATTGACGCCCCGGCTCGCCATCCGCTCCGAGTTCAGCGTCGAGAAGAACGGGATCCGCTTCCCCAGCCGCCTCTTCGTCGAGGAAGCCTATCGCAACGTCCGGGGCGAGATGGGAGTCCGATCCAGGACCGAGGTCGTCTACAAGGATTTCAAGTTCTTCACGGTTGAGGTCGAGGTCCGCTGAGGCTTTGTCTTTTTCCCGCGGATTGGGCATAATAGTCGTCGACAGACCCGTATCGGAAGAAAGGAGTCTTCCCCCATGAAAACATCCGTGTCCCGGCGTTTCGTCCCGGCGGTCCTTCTGGCCCTCCTCCTCGTTGTGCCCGTCTTCGCCGACGAGGGGATGTGGCTTTTCAACAAGCCGCCCAAGGACCTGATCCAGAAAAAATACGGCTTCACCATCACCCCTGAGTTCATGGACAACCTCAGGCTAGCCTCCATCTCGTTCGGAGGCGCGTCCGGCTCCTTCATTTCGCCCGATGGCCTGGTCCTCACCAACCACCACGTCGGCCAGGGCGCCGTCCAGAACCTTTCGACCAAGGACCGCGACCTGATGAAAACAGGCTTCTACGCCCGGACGAGGGACGGGGAGCTCAAGGTCCCCGGCATGGAGCTCCGGGTCCTGTATGGGATCGAGGACGTCACCGACAAGGTCCTCGGCGCCGAAAAGCCCGGCATGACCTCCGCCGAGGCCGCGGACGCCCGGGGCAAGGTCATCGCCGCCCTGGAGAAGGAGACGACCGAGACGTCCGGCCTGCGCGGCGTCGTCGTCACGCTCTATTCCGGCGGCATGTACCATCTCTACAAATACAAGACATTCGCCGACGTCCGCCTCGTCTTCGCCCCCGAATATGCCATCGCCTTTTTCGGCGGCGACCAGGACAACTTCACCTATCCCCGCTACGACATCGACATCTGCCTGTTCCGGATCTACGAGAACGGCCAGCCGTTCAAGAGCGAGCATTACATCAAGTGGTCGACGAAGGGGATCAAGGAAGGCGATCTCCTCTTCTGTTCCGGCCATCCCGGCTCGACGGGCCGGCTCCTGACCTACGCCCAGCTCGAGTTCCTCCGCGACACGAGCTATCCCTTTTCCATCGCCAACTACAAGCGCCGCCAGGCCTTCATGCACGCCTACGGGGCCAGGGGCCCCGAGCAGGCCCGGATCGCCCTGCGGAACCTGTTCGGCATCGAGAACAGCCTGAAAGCCATCACCGGCTACCAGTCCGGCCTCCTCGACGTCCAGCTCATGGACACAAAACTCAAGGACGAACAGGCCTTCAAGGCCGCGCTGGCGAAGTCGCCCGAGCTCCAGAAGGAATTCGGCGGGGCCTGGGACGAGGTCGCCGCGGCCCAGAGGACGTACGTTTCCATATTCAAGCCCTACACCTTCTTCGAAAGGGCCAACGGATTCTATACGACGTATTTCGGCTTCGCCCGCAACCTCGTCCGGCGGGCCATGGAAAAGCCCAAGCCGAACGCCGACCGGCTCCGCGAGTACCGCGACGCGAGCCTGCCCTCGCTCGAGCGCGGCCTCCTCTCCCCCGCCCCAATCTACAATGAATTCGAGATGCTCAAGCTCGGGGACTCCTTGGCCCAGCTCAAGGAAGAGCTCGGCGCGATGCCGGAGGTCCGCTGGATTCTGGGCGACCGCTCGCCCGAAGACGTCGCCCGCGAGCTCGTCACGGGGACGAAACTCGGGGACGTCGAAGTCCGCAAGAAGCTCATGGCCGGCGGCCCGGAGGCGATCTACCAGAGCGAGGACCCGATGATCAAGCTGGCCCTGCTCGTCGATCCCGTCTCGCGCGGACTCCGGCTGAAATACGAGAGAGAGGTCGAGGCCGTCGAGACGCGGAACGGCATGCGCATCGCCCAAGCCATGTTCAAGCTCAAGGGAACGTCCATCCCCCCCGACGCGACGGGGACCCTGCGGATGAGCTTCGGCGTCGTCAAGGGCTATGTTGAGAACGGGAAGAAGATCCCCTTCGAGACGACGTTTGCCGGGATGTACGACAAGTCCGCGAAGGCGGCAAACAAGGACCCCTACGAGCTGCCCGAGAGCTTCCTCAAGCACAAGGCGGCGATCAACTCCGGCGCGCCGGTGGACTTCGTGGCGACCTGCGACTCGATCGGCGGCAACTCCGGCTCGCCCGTCGTCAACCGCAAGGGCGAGTTCGTCGGCGTCCTCTTCGACGGCAACATCCAGTCCCTGCCGACGAGGTTCGTCTACGAGGAGAAGATCTCGAGGTCGGTCATGGTCCACGGCCTGGGCATCGTCGAGGCCCTGCTCAAGGTCTACGACGCCAAGCCGCTCGTGGAGGAGATCCTCGGAAAGAAATAGGCGCCCGGCCCGCGCCGGCGGGGCCTCACTTTTGCCCGAGGTCCTGGACGATCTTGCGGATGTCCGGCTGGGCTCCGTCGAGCTTCAGGGAGGCCTCGAAGACGGTCAAGGCCTGGGCCTTGCGGCCGGTTTTGAGGAAGCATGAGCCGAGGGCGTTGAGCAGGACCTTGTCGCTGTTGTAGATCCGGTTGGCCGCCGTGAGGTCGTCGATCGCGGCGCCATAATCCTCCTTGCCCATCGCGGCCAGACCCCGGACGAGGTGGTAGTCGTAGCGGCCCTTTTCGACGCCCCGCAGGCCCTCGACGACGGTCAGGGCCTTGTCGAAATCGCCCATCCTGACCAGGAAGCGGGCGTACTCAGCGACGCCTTCCTGATAGCCGGGGTTCATGGCGAATCCCCGAGCATAAGACGCCGCCGCCCGGTCTTTCATGTTCAGCTTGTCGTATTGGCGGGCCAGCTGGTAATGGAGATAGAACCCGTTGGCCAAGGGAAATCCCTTGGAATGGGCGACGGGATGGGCGATCGCCTTCTCCCCCGAGATGACGAACGGGGTGATCTTCTCGTCGAGGACCCGGCCGTCGCCCGCCCGCAGGCGCAGAGTCAGCTCATAATAGTCCGCGGCGAGGTCCGGCGCGGCGATGTTCGGGCTCAGGCTCAGGACCTTGTCGTAGGGGGATTCGGCCAGGCGGACGGTGAAGGTCTTGAGAACGGGCGTCCGGCCCAGGCCTCTCACGTTCAGCTCGACCCGCCCGTCCCGCCAGAGCTCCGGGCTGAGATCGGCGACGGAGAACAGGACGTCGATCTCGTCGCCGGAGGCGAAAGTCGTCTTGGGGTCGACGACGAGCTTGCGGGTGCCGGTTTTGAAGGGGACGAGGACGTCGGCCGGGAGATTCTTCGTTTGATATCCGAGGAACGGGCCGTCGAGCGAGGGCCGGCCGCCCGGCGCGGGAACCTGGAGGGTCCGCTCCATCACGGTGAATTCCTTGGCCACGGAATTCCGGACGAGCACGGTCAGCTTGTACGTCCCTTCGCCGACGGGGAAGTCGTCTTCCAGGGCGACACCGTTCTGGCGGACGCGGTCCATATCTGAGGGAGCGAAATAGAGGGGGAAGTCCGTGGCGTACTGGAAGACGATCTCCTCGCCGCGGCGCAGGCTGACGTCGATCTTGAAGTCGCAGAAATACTGGTCCTTCGGCTCGTAGTAATCCACCGAGATCTTCTGGGGGGCGACGGAAAAATGGACGAAGGACAGGCCGAGGACGGGATCCCGGAGGACGCCCGCCAGGCCCTCGTTTTCGATGTAATTCGTCAGGTACTCCGTGCTGACCAGCCCCTTGTAGTCGAGAAAGTGCGTGGCATAGGACGGATTGAGGCCCTTGTAGGGGGATTCCGTGATCTGGGCCAGGAGCTCCGTGCTTCGGGACGTCGGCTGATAGCCGTAGCCGAACTCGCCCGGGATGAGCGAAATTGACATGCCGGCCAAGGCCGGCGCGTACTGTCCGATCGTTTCGTAGAGGGTCTCGTAATCGTTTGGGTCCAGGGTGCGCGTGCTGGCCATGGGCTCGAGGAGGGAGAGGGGCCCGTCGATGAACGGATCGTAGAGCCTGTACTCGCCGGCGCCCTTCTTCTGGAAAAAGACCAGGCCGAAATAGGAGGGCAGGCCCTTGCTGCCGTCGGTGGAGTAATACCAGACCTCGCAGGGGACGAGGCCCGTTTTCCCTGGATAGCGGTCGGTGCTCGACGGCTCCCCGAGGATCATCCAGATCCTGCCGCGGTCGGTCATCCAGCCCGGCCGGCTCGAGGCGAAATGCTTATTGACGTGCCCGAACCGCTTGAGCATCTCTTCCTTGTATTCGTTCGCCGGAGTTTCCGGCGTCGGGTCACGGAGCTTCCAGAAGGCCTCGATGAAAAGGTCGCGGTCCCGCCCGTCCGGCAGCTCGAGAAAGACTTCCCTTTCCTTGGGATTGATGATGTACGCGGCGAGCGTCAGGAACTGCTGGTGGGCCGGGGCGAGGTCCTTGAAGTCGGCGGCCCGCCGCCGGACGGGCGTCTGCCCGGCGGCAGGAGCGGCGGCGAGCGCCGGCCCCAGGGTCAGGATCAGGATCAGGGCCGTGAGGCGTCTGGTCATGGCATCATCTCTCACGGGAGGCTTGCTCCCGCGGCGGCCGGAAACGTCCGCCGTCCCGCTCAGAACTGGAAGCGGATTCCAAAACGGGCGATGAAGGGATTCATGATTTCGTTGACTTTGTAGTTGTTGACGTAGGGCACGAACGTCGTGTGGTCTTCGTAAACGTAGAGCGTCCCTTCGTACCTGTCGTACCGCCGGTTGATGATGGAGCTGTTCAGGATGTTGAAGCCGTCGGCCATGAGGTACAGCCGGCCCGCGTTGCCGAGCTTGAACATCTTCTCCAGGCGCAGGTTCAGCTGATAGAAGGTCGCCATCCGCTGGCGGCCGAAGACGTCCAGATAGGCGACGACGGAATTGTAGACCGTGTTGTCCCAGGTGTAGTCGACAATCGTCATGTAGTGGGGGACCACGTGGCCCGCCCGGGCGTTGAACGTGAAGGAGACGTTGAAGTCCATGGGCAGCTGGTACAGGCCTTCCAGCTTGAGCGTCCACGGGGTGAAGATGTATTGGCCGATCCTGCCCGCCGATTCACCGAGGTACGGGGCGTATTCCGCGTTGTGGAGGGCCCAGAAGTTCGTCTCGTTCACATAGGCGTCGCCCCACTTGGCCTTCTGGTGCATGTAGGAAATGGATCCGTCCAGCATCCACTTGTCCGAGAGGCGCTTGGAGATGGTGAATTCGAGGCCCGTGTACGTGTACGACCGCGAGGTGAGCTGATGGGAATAATAGGGCGTCCCGGTCCAGTCCGAGTCCAGGAGGTAATAATTGACGCCGGCGCCCTCGCCGAGGTCGACGCCGAGCAGGGTGTCGGGGATCGAGCCCGCCACGCTGGAGTAGCTCGGCCCCAGGATCCAGCTCTCGCCGCCGACCCTGTAGTCCCCCAGGAGGCCGTTGGTGTAATACGGCGTGTCCCAGCTCATGTGATAGTACCTTCGGAAGGTGAAGTTCATGCCGATGCTCAGGTTGGGCTTGAGCTCGTGCTCGACCGAGAACAGGATCTCCCGCGTCTTGGGCGAGGTGGCGCCCGCGGCCACCGTGTAGGCCGAAGCCTGGGCCGTCGAGGAATACGGCGTGAAGCCCGAATACTGGCTGAACTCACCGGCATCGACGAAGGCCTCGTTGACGGCGCCGTCGACGATCAGGGGAATGGCTGCGTAGGTGACCGGGTCGTAGCCGAAGACCTCGCCGGCATCGACGACGCCGGGATTCAGCGTGGAATCCAGCCAGTAGAAGGACGTGAAGGCGTTGCCCCAGGACGTGGGCGCGCCGTAGGCGTTGAAGAGGTAAGCCACGGAATCCGTGCCCATATAATCGCCGTACATGGAGGCGCTCAGCTTGACCACGGTCCTGCCGTTGCCGAAAATGTCATAGACGATGCCGAGCCGGGGCGAAAGGTTCGTCCAATGATAGTTGGGGCTGATGTTGGAGACGCTGAGGCCGGGCATGAACGAGAGGAGCGCCTCCTTGACTTCCGAACTGAACATGTCCCAGACGGGGCTGTCGTCGACGGTCCGGTACTGGCTGGCGTAGATGGAGGGCGTCTGCCGGTCATACCGGAGCCCCAGCTGGAAGCTGAGCCGGCCGGTCGTGATCGTATCCTGGATGTACGCCGACCAGTGCTTGACGCCGAAGTCCGAGCTGTTCGAAGAGGCGAGCGTCCACCGCTGCATGCCCGGCGTGAAGACCGGATTTCCCGTCCCCGTCGGGTCGATGTCCGGGCTGGCCAGGTTGTAGGACAGCTTGAGCTGTCCGGCGGCCGAGGAGTCCGTGATCGAGCGCCGGGTCGAGTATTCCACGCCCATCTTGATGTCATGGCTGGCGCCGAAGAGCTTGTCGTTGTAAAGCTGGGCGTGAAGGCCGTAGCTGTAGGCCGGACGCTTGGTGAGCGTATAGGAGTTGCCGTACGAGACGTCGGCCGTCGCGTCATAGGTGTACAGGGCGGTCAAGTCCGGATCGCTGTGCGGCACGAGCCGCGTGCCGGAGTCCGTATACCCGAACTTGGCGGAAACGAGGAGGTTGTCCCCGAACATCTGTTCGTCCTGGATCTTGACGATCGGGTTGCCGAGGCTGAATCGGCTCTTCTGATCGTATCCCCCGGGGAACGACGAGGAGGCGTCGCGGCCGACGTACTCCGCTGAGTTGGCCATCCACAGGGCCTCGAAGCGGTTCGTGGCGACGGGCTGGAGATTGAGCTTGGCGGCGTAATTCTTGATCAAGGGCTTCTGGCTCGTGCCGTCGAGCAGGACCGTGTCGATATCCTGGACGCCGTAAGCCAGCCACAGCCAAGCCTTGTCCCGGATGATCGGGCCGCTCAGGTTGAAACCGTAGTCCTTGATCTGGTTGATCTTATTGATGCCCGTGACGCCCTGGGAGCGCAGGGAATCGGTCAGGTTGTTCGCCTGGAAGGCGTGGTCGGTCAGGTAATACCGGCCGCCGAAGCTGATCTTATTGCCGCCGCGGCGGGTGACCATGTTCACGGCGACGCCGGACGTCTGAACGGAAACGTCGGCTCCGCCGGTGACGATGTTCATCTCCTCGAAGGAGTCGAAATCCCAGAAGCCCGGGGAGGAGCCGACGGCGGTTGGATCGGTCACCACCAGGCCGTCGATGGCCCAGGTGTTGTTGGCGCCCCCCGTCGGATCGCCCTTGGCGGTCACGCCGGCCCGCAGGCCGGCCTCGCTGCCGCCGACGTTTTCGCGGTCCAGCAGGACCGACGGCGCCATCTGGATGACGTTCCAGGGATCCCTGGCGGTCGGCAGGGACTGGAGCATGTCGCGCGTGACGGTCTTGCCGACCCAGCCCTTCTTGGCGTCGACGACGGGCGTAACAGACACGGTCGTCACCTTTTCCTCGATCTTGCCTTGTTCGAGGACGAGATCGGTCCGGGACTGCGACCCGAGGCTGACAATGATGCCGGTCTTCTCCAATTTCTTGAAGCCTTGCAGCTCGGCCGTCAGGGCGTACTGCCCGCCCGACTCCAGGGACGGAAAGCGGTAGATGCCCTGCCGGTCGGAGACGATGGTGATCGGGCCCGCGTAAGGGGATTTCAGAGTCACGGAAACGCCCGGGAGCGGCGAGCCCTGGGAGTCCGAGATATGCCCCCAGATCGTTCCGCTTCGGACCTGCGACATGAGCGCCACGGACAGCCACAGCACGGAAATGAGGATGAGGCTCTTTTTCACATTCGCTCCTTATTGGGGGATGGCCCGTTCAGCCACGGAATCATAGGGCGTTCCTGTTATTCCCGCCCATACGCCGGAAACGTCATTCTCTGTCGTTTCTCCGTTCCGTGCTCTGGATAAAACGTCAACATCGTGATTTTAGTTTCGAGCAATATTCATGCCATCCAGGCAGACAACTATAATAGTATAGGTCATGTCAAAATTCCAGACATTTGCACGGGAAACGGGCTCCGGCAGGGGCCATCATCCAATCCAAAATTTTGGATGATATCCAATTTCCCGGAGAGAGCGGTGTCCGCCCGCCGGACACGGAAGCCCGGCCGGAGCACCGGCTGATTGACTTCCCGGGGGCTTTCTGATAAAAAATAGTAAATGTACAAGTGGATTTCACGTAAACTCTTCGGCACCGACACGGATCGGGCCCTGGCCAGGATGCGGCCGCTCATCGCCGACATCAACGATCTCGAGCCCCGCATCCAATCCCTTACCGATGCCCAGCTCATGGCCAAGACCGCCGAATTCCGGGAGAAGCTCTCCCAGGGAGCGCCGCTGGATGACCTCCTCGTCGAGGCTTTCGCCGTCGTCCGCGAGGCTTCCCGCCGCACCACTCAGATGCGTCATTTCGACGTCCAGCTCGTCGGCGGCATCGTCCTGCACCAGGGCAAGATCTCCGAGATGAAGACCGGTGAAGGAAAAACGCTGGTCGCGACGCTCCCCGCCTACCTCAACGCCCTCGGCGGCAAGGGCGTCCACATCGTCACGGTCAACGATTACCTGGCCAAGCGCGACACCGAGTGGATGGGGGCCATCTACAGGTTTCTCGGCCTGACGGTCGGGACCATCCAACACGACCTCGGCGACGCCGAGCGCTACGCCGCCTACCGGGCGGATATCACCTACGGCACGAACAACGAGTTCGGCTTCGACTATCTCCGCGACAACATGAAGTTCCGGCTCGCCGACCTCGTCCAGCGCGAATTCAACTACGCCATCGTCGACGAGGTGGACTCGATCCTCATCGACGAGGCCCGGACGCCGCTCATCATCTCGGGCCCGACCCAGGAATCGACGGCCCTCTATTACAAGGTGGACACCCTCGTCCGCCGCCTGCAGAAGGAAAAGCATTTCACGGTCGACGAGAAGACCCGGACCGTGTCGATCATCGAGGGCGGCGTCGCCGAGGCGGAGCGCATCCTCGGCGTCACCAACCTCTACGACCTCTCCAACATGGACCTCGTCCACGCCGTGAACACGTCCCTCAAGGCCCACCACCTTTTCAAGCGGGACGTCGATTACATGATCCAGGACGGCAAGGTCGTCATCGTCGACGAGTTCACCGGGCGCCTGATGCCCGGCCGCCGCTACAGCGACGGGCTCCACCAGGCCCTGGAGGCCAAGGAGCGGGTCCGGGTCGAGGAGGAATACCAGACCCTGGCCCAGATCACCTTCCAGAATTATTTCCGCATGTACAAGAAGCTCGCCGGCATGACGGGCACGGCGGCCACCGAGGCCACGGAATTCCGGCACATCTACGGCCTCGACGTCCTCGAGATCCCGACGAACAAGACCCTCATTCGGCACGAATATCCCGACGTCATCTACCGGTCGGCCAAAGAAAAATGGGAGGCCGTCGCGGAGGAGATCGCCGAGAATCATGAAAAAGGCCGGCCCGCCCTGGTCGGCACGATCTCGATCGAGAAATCCGAGCACCTGAGCAGCATTCTCCGCAAGAAGAACGTCCGGCACGTCGTCCTGAACGCCAAGTACCACGAGATGGAGGCCCAGATCATCGCCCAGGCCGGGCGGCTCGGGGCCGTGACCATCGCCACCAACATGGCCGGCCGCGGCGTGGACATCCTGCTCGGCGGGAATCCGGAGTTTCTGGCCCGCGAGCAGCTGAAGAAGTCCGGCGCCGATCCGGCCAAGGCCTCGCCCGAGCAATGGCAGGCCGTCACGGCCGAAGTGGCGAAAACAACCCAGGCGGAGCACGAGAAGGTCGTCGCCCTCGGCGGCCTCCACGTCATCGGCACCGAGCGCCACGAATCGCGCCGGATCGACAACCAGCTGCGCGGCCGCGCCGGCCGCCAGGGAGACCCGGGCTCGTCGCGCTTCTACCTGTCCCTCGAGGACGACCTGATGCGGATCTTCGGCAGCGAGCGCATTTCGGGCCTGATGGGCCGGATCGGCATGAGCGACGGCGTGCCCATCGAACACCGCATGATCACGCGGGCCATCGAACGGGCCCAGAAGCAGGTCGAGGGCCAGAACTTCACCGTCCGCAAGCACCTCCTCGAGTACGACGACGTCATGAACAAGCAGAGGGAGACGATCTACACCCAGAGGAAGGAGATCCTCCAGGGGAAGGTCCTCCGGGAGTATTTCCTCAACCTCGTCGACACCCTCATCGAGTGGATGCTCGACAGCTACGCCAACAAGGATAAGGCGCCCGAGGATTGGGACCGGGAGGCGCTGGCCAAGGCCATCCTGGCCCAGTTCGGGCTGGACCTGGCCACGCTGGGCATCGACTGGTCGGCGATCGTTCACGACGAGTTGGAGGAGAAGATCGTCAACGCCCTGCGCGGCCTCTACGAGCAGAAGGAAAAGAGCTTGGGGCCGTTCATGCGGGATTTCGAACGGATGATCCTGCTCCAGGTCATCGACGCCCAATGGAAGGACCACCTCCTGGAGATGGACCACCTCAAGGAGGGCATCGGGCTCAGGGGCTACGGGCAGAGGGACCCGCTGATCGAGTACAAGAAGGAAAGCTTCGACATGTTCCAGTCCATGCTCGACCGGATCGAGGAAGACGCGATCCGCTACATCTTCCTCATCCAGCCCGTCATCGAGCAGCAGCCGGTCCCCGAGCGGCGGCAGTCGCCGCTCTATTACCAGCGGGCCCAGGAAGGGCCGTCCGGGCAGAGGGCCAAGCAGGCCCGGTCCATGATCCCCGGAGGCAAGAAGAAAAAACACTGAGGGAGGAACGAGCATGCTCGAAGACAAGATCCGGGAAGCCTTGACGTTCGACGACATTCTCATCGTTCCGGACAAGTCCGACGTCATCCCCGCCGAGGCCCGCGTCGCGACCAGGCTCAGCCGCAACATCCCCCTCAACATCCCCGTTGTCAGCTCGGCCATGGACACCGTGACCACGTCCCGCATGGCCATCGCCCTCGCCCAGCAGGGCGGTCTCGGCGTCATCCACCGCAACCTGTCGATCGAGGTCCAGGCCGAAGAGGTGGACAAGGTCAAGCGCCACGAGAGCGGCATGATCGTCGAGCCGATCACCATGCGGCCGCAGGAGAAGATCGCCAAAGCGATCGAGGTCATGAAGAAGTACAAGATTTCGGGGCTTCCCATCACCGATGAACACAACAAGCTGGTCGGCATCCTCA
>Ga0315282_10001372_pt1 | contig 45920 bp, 35 predicted proteins | sample YL17G07_20_MG_FD_203693 | JGI IMG/M metagenome (GOLD analysis project Ga0315282, IMG submission 203693) | Sediment microbial communities from Yellowstone Lake, YNP, Wyoming, USA - YL17G07_20 | ecosystem: Environmental > Aquatic > Freshwater > Lake > Sediment | place: USA: Wyoming | collected... | reverse complement strand
GTCGGGTCCCAGAGACCGAGGTTGTCCTGCGAGCGGACCTGCACGACGTGGCTGCCGGGAGCCATGCCGATCTTCCGGTACGTCGCCTCGGAGACGTCCGTCCAAGATGCGTCGCTGTCGAACCGGATCTGGTATGCGGAGATGGAACCGTCCGGATCGCGGCCGGTCCAGGCGACAACGAGGCCGGGACTTGTCACCGCACCGGGACGCGGTGTGAGGATTTCCGTGTCCGGAGTACGGTTGACCGCGCCGACCGACGCCATGGTGTACTTCAACACCGCCGGCTCGCTCACGAGGCCCTCGTTGTCAACGCACCATACGCTGACGGTGTGCTCCTCGTCCATGGCGTGGTAGGTGATCGCGGCGTCGTAGATGGACGACGTCACGGAGTCAACCGTCGCAAGGTTGTCGAACTTGAACCGATAGAACTGGACCATGCCGTCCTCGTCGGTTCCGCTGGCGAACACCCGGGTCATGCCACTGGAAATCTGCATTCCGGTGATCGTCACCTGCGGTTTCGCCGGTGGGAAGGGATGCTCCGTGGGCTTCTCGGCACATGCCGTCAGGCTCACCAGAGCAACCGCACCAAGCATGATCCCCATGCGGGTCAGGTGTGTTCTCACATTCATTGAGTCATCTCCTGTTGTCTCAATCCACGCCCAGCGATAGCGACGCCGGATTCCCGTGCGCCGCATCCCAGGTGCGGATCAGAACGTCAGAGTCAGACTGGCGCGATGAGCCTGAGTCAGATAGCCCAACTCGCTGTAGGCGTAGTCAACCATCGCGGCGCCGACGCCAAACGGAATCCGGACACCAGCCCCGGCGGTCCAGGTGCCGATGTCCCGGTTGAACCGATACCCGCCGCGGAGGAACAGCATGTTGACGATGCTGTATTCGCCACCGACGGAAACCTCTTCGCGGTTATCGTTGAAGTGCAGTCCCTTGATGGCCGTGACGAGTTTGTTCGGACCCGACTGCCAGGCGGTGTAGGCCAGGCCGACCTGGAACATCAGGGGCAGCGGCTCGCTTGCCTCCGGTCCATCTTCGTCGATGCGTCCGTCTTTGTCGTTGTCCATCTGGTCGTTCGGGTCTTCGTTGGTCTGGCCATCGTGGTCGTTGTCATAGCTGTAGCCGAGGTCCGGCCCGAAGTTCTGCGCCGACATACCTATCCAGAGACGCGGGGTGATCATGTAGAGCGTGCCGACATCGAACGCCCACGTCTGATTGGTGTAGTCGGCGAGTCTCTGGTGCAGGTACTTCCCTGTGATCCCGAAGGAGAACCGATCGGTGAGCGCCCTGGCCCAGCTCAGCGCGAAGACATTCTCAGCGAACGTGAACACCTTTCCGTTCCCTTCCGGCTGGAACTCGGTGCGCTCGATCATGTAGCCGGTCGTCATCATCGTGCCCGAGGCGGCGATTGCGCCGACGGGCGTCGGAATCGTGACGATTGCGGTGTTGACGGCGATGTCCGCCGGCCACTGAAGGGTCGAGAAGTGCGCACCCAACCCCTGCCGCGCAAGCCCAGCGGGGTTCCAATACGCCGCGGACGGGTCGTCCGCCATCGCCACAAAGCTCTCTCCGAGAGCGGCGGCGCGAGCACCGATCCCCAGCTTGAGCGTCTGGAAGCCGACGGTGCCTGCCTTGTCAAAGCCTTGCGCCTGAATCGTCCCTGCCCAGCCGAGCAGCAGAACGGCGCAAATCAGTGTCCCAAGTCGCTTCACGGGAACCTCCTTGTATCGTCCCAGCGAAACCAGTCTCCTGCTTCGGCTAGCGGAGGACCACGAACTTGCCGACATAGTCCACCCCCTCGCCGCGAATACTGTAGAGGTAGACACCCGCCACAATCTTCTGCGGCTGAGGACGATCCGACATGAAGTCCCAATCGTGGTATCCCGTGCCGTCAGCGTGTTCCAGCGTCGCCACGAGGTCGCCCGCCATCGTGAAGATGCGGATCGTGCAGCGACCGGGTATGTTGTTGAACCGAATGCGGTTGCTCGCCGGACGCTGTGCGTCGGGGGTCGGATCCCACGAGGATTGGAACCGGTACGGGTCCGGGTAGACGTAGATGTTGCTCCCCGAATTGTCGCCCGTCGGTCCGGGAAAGACCTCTGCCTTGTTGCTGTTTTGCGAGCTTTCCAGCACGCCGATCTGCTGGTCGCCTCGGTCGTACACCGTCACCGCGTACCAGTAGCCGAACCCGTCGTGCACCTGCGTGTCGACGAACTCGTACGTGCCGTTCACCAGCGGTGCCAGGCCGGTGTTGAGACCGTAGTCATCCACCTTGTCGAAGTCGGCGATGAGCGTCCAGGTACCTTCGACGCCGGTCCTGCTCTTCCACACCCGGTATCCGGCGAAGTCAGCGACGTTCGACACCGGGTCGATGTGGCTCTCGCTCGCAGGCGACCACTTCAGGGTGACTCTGCCGCTTCCCGGGACAACGCTGAGCGACGGAGCAGGGGGACTTTCCGAGCCCTTCCATTTCCCGACCGTAGTGCTGTTAGCCCTGGCAAGGTCGTGGATTGCATTGAGGTTGTCCTTCAGCCCAGAGAGGCCCTCCCCGATGCCGTGGGCGAACATGACCCGGACGGTATCTCCGGCGGCGATGTTATACGGCCCATATGCCTGCAGGTAGCGGTAGTCGAAGGGCGACGGCGGCGGCGGCAGGAACTCGTGGGACGCCATGTAGCTGTACCGCATATCATCGCCTGAGGGGTCGTGGTTCCAGTCCCACCAGTAGTGGGACACCGGAAGGTTCGCCGGTGTCTTCCCGTCAGCCGCGGCCGGGATAATGATCGGCGTTGTCCCGAGATACCCTTTGCACTGTCCCTCCGGGCCACCCGTGTCGTCGCCGGGTCGCGCTGGGTTGTCTCCATCATACTCGTAGGAGATGAATCGGGTGTCCGAACCGACCGTGTATTTCGTGTAGTACGTCAGGTCGTCTATCGACCACTGCGTCGCACTGGACCCACCTTCCGCCGAGGAGATGTCACCGTCCATCGTGATCCCGATGTAGCAATCCGTTAGGTCGGCGTCGCTGATGTTCTCGAACGTCATGTCGTACAGGATGATGTCGTCCAGATATGACGCTGTCCAGGTGGAGGTACGCTGCTTGACCTTCACGCCGATCTGGTGGGTGTTCTCCGCCATCTTATCCGTGAATTCGCAGTACGTATCCAAATCGCCTCTGGCCTCAGCGCCGGTGATCATGCGGATGGTATCTCCGGCTGCGGTCGGATCGGAGCCCCATTCCAACGCTGGCGGAGAGTCGGCCTGGCTCACCAGCGGCGTGCCGCCAACCATCGCCCCAAACCACAACCTGCCCTCGTAGAGATAGTCGTTCAGGGAACCCGAGGGCCAGTCGTAGCTCGACTGCCGCGGCAGATCGGCATCGCCAAACCTGCCGTAGTTCGTCACGAGCGCACCCAAGTTCCCAACCGTGATCCACTTCAGGTCGTCCTTTGCTGTCCGGGCAATCCGTGCCCGCCCGCGCTCAGTCGCGCGCTCAGGCTGGGGCCGCGCTTCTGCCGTCGCAGCGGACCACAGGACTGCAGCGGCAGCCAGTAGTATCCCAATGCTCTTTGGCATTCCTTGCTCCTCATTGTGGACAAGCTGGCGCACGCAGTGCCCGCCCGAACCACGGGCGGGCACGTGCATGGAAACCTTCTCAGAAGTCCAACTGCATACCCAAGCGGACCGTCCGCCCGGCCGAGAAGCTCACCGGGTCGTTGAAGCGACCGGCGTAGTTCGGCGTGTTCGCAATCACCCCATCCCCGTCGATGTCTTGGTTCAGGTTCTTCTCGCGGAGGGAGACCTCGAGCCGTTCGGGATCTTGGATCTTCTCGACGTTCTTCCGGTCGGTGAGGTTGAGCACCTCCAGGAAGAACTGTACTCTCGTCGCGCCGTGCAGCGATACATCTTTCGTGAAAAGGGCGTCAACGTTGCGCGTCGAAGGATACTGCTTGTCGTTGATGGTCGGGTTCGCTCCTTTTGCGGCGGAGGAGTACGGGATGCCGCTACCGTACGTGAACTGGAAGTTGGCGCCCCAACCACCCGCCACCAGCCCCCACTCCATCGGAGTCCGGTAGTCAACCGTGTACTGGAGCGTGTGACGCTGATCCCATTCCAGCGGGTGGTCTTCCGTCCTCTGGATCTGCTTGTTGTAGATCGTCAAGAACCCTTGACGCTCGTTCCCACCGCGTCCGCGTGCGATCATGAACGTGTAGGCAAGGTTCGACTGGAAGCCTAGGTAGCGGGTATTCTGAAGCGTCAACTCGAACCCGCGAGTGTTTCCGTACCCGGAGTTGTTGAACTGGTAATACTTGTACCGAGTCGAGACCGACGTGCCTCGCTCTTCCATGTCGATGAGACCGTCGAGGTCCTTGTAGAACCCGGTCAGGCTCACGTAGAGCAACCTCTGGAACTGCTGCTCGAACCCGACTTCGTAAAGGATCGTCTTCTCCGCACCGAGGTTCGGGTTCCCGGCGTACCTCCAACCGCCGTCTATGTTCCGCTCCATGTTGGTGTAGTAGCGGTACATGTTCGGGAACTGGTAGAAATGGCCGTACGAGAAGTGCATCTTCGACGACTCGGTGATCGGATAGGACACGCCTATACGCGGGCTCCAGTACCACGCATCACTCGAGGGCTTCGGACTTCTTAGCCACCCGGGCAACTTGCTGTACTGACCGTACTTGCCCGCATCCGACGACTTCAACGGGAAATCGAGGTTGACCGGCTCTTCCGGGTCTCCCGGAACGACGCCACGGGTCGCCAGATAGTCAAGGCGGGCGCCAAGGTTCAGCACCATGCCCTGCGTCTCGAACTTCTCCGCCACGTACGCAGCCCACTGGAAGGGATTCACCGTGAAGTCATCGTGGTAGACCTGATCACCCGATACCGGCTGCGAGCTGACGCGCCTCAGATCGTAGTACCGCAGCTCGACGCCACGCTTGCCGCTGTGGACATCGGAGAACTGAGACTCAATGTCGAACTTCGCCGTGTAGGTGATCTGGTTGTTGTCACTGTACAACATGCCGAGTGAGTTCGGACTGATCTGATAGTGCTGCTGGAGGATGGGAATCGAACTTCGGAAGAACCGCTCCTGAATCTGGGTCGTAACGGTAAGGGGGACTTCTGTGCCGTTGACGTACCGCTCCCACGGATCGAGGTCGGTCCCAAAATCGCCCGTCTCGAAGCGGCTGAGGATCACTTCGTAGTAGGTCTTGGGCGAGATCGTATGGGTGAAAGCAAGGGCGACTTCGTTCGAGTGTTCGTTGCTCACGCCCGCCCAGCTCGGGCGCATGTCGAACTCCTTCACGGCGACCTTCTGCCCGTTCGGACCTTCGAGCGAGTCCACCACCTGGTACGGCGCTTTCTTGTCGGAAGGATGAACCCACCAGGGACGTCCGTCGTCACCGACCCAGATCGTATCGCCGGTGGAGACGATGCTGCTCCAGTCCTCGGTAACCGTGCCGTCGTCGGCAGTTATGAACAAGCCGGCGCCCTCGAACTCGGCTTCCTGCTTATGTAGGGTGATGCTCACCTTCTTGTCGCCAGCGGTGTTGCGGAACGTGAACTTGCCGCGAATGGCCCAGTCCTTGCCGCTCTGTCCACGCCAGCGACCGTCCCTTTCGAGGTAACTCCCGCTGACGAAGTAGTTCCCGTTCTGAAACAGGTTGAGTGGGAACACTTCCCCGGCGATCGGGTTCGGGCCGCCGATGCTGACCTCAGCCTCGCGCCGGTCGTACCTCTGGGTGTCCAGTCCCTTCGCTGTGTTGAGGTACGGGGCTTTGTTCACCGACGTGTCGATCTGAGCGAACGCCGCGTCCCGGTCCGCCTGAGTGGCTCCGTGCAGAGCCTGATACCACAGGTCGAGGTTTGCCTGCTCGTCCTTTGCGATGTCGCTCTGAGTGTTGGCGAGACCGACGAACTCCGGGCTGGCCTTGAGGTAGACGGTACCGGAATGCTTCGCACCGCCCTCGCGGGTGACCACGGTGATGATCGCCGATTGCGCGTTGCCGAACTCGGCGGTGTAGGACCCGCGCATCACTTCCATGCCTTCTACGGAGAACCGGGGCAGGGTCGTCGCGAGGTCGCACGTGCCGGCGGAACCGCGTCGTGCCATCGGGCTGGCGAGGTCCACGCCGTCGACATAGAACTTCACCTCGCCGGTCCCGGAACGGCCACCGCGGATGAACGTGCCGTCGAAGGTGGCAACGGCGCCCGCGGTCTGCGCCACCGCCTGCTGCACGTTGTCAATGGGACGCTGGGTCAGTTCTTCGCGGCTCACGAGCGTCCGGCTCGTCGTGATGTCGCGCTGCACTAACGGTCGCTCTGCCGTCACCGTGATCTGGCCGACTTCAATCGCTTCCTGTTGAAGCTGGAAGCTCTGCGTCGTGGTCAGCTCCACCCGCACGACGACATCCTGCACCTCAACCTGTCGGTATCCGACGAGCACCACACGTAGGTTGTGCGCGCCCGCGGGTACGTTGAGGATGAAGTACCGGCCATTGACATCAGTCACGCTACCGAGGCGGATGCCTTCGACGATTACGTTCGCGCCGGGAAGAGGCTCACCGGTCTCGGCGTCGGTGACTGTGCCAACGATCTTGCCTGACGTCGCTGCCCCGGCGGTACCGGACAGCATCAGCATCAGGCCGGCGACGAGGCTTGCCAGCCACACAAACCGCTGTCGCTGCATACACTGCCTCCTAATCATGCGATGGGATGGAACTGCACCACCGCGGTGAAATCCCCGCCTAGCCCATCATCGTCGGGGACACTGCTGTCGCTATGTCGGGCACGACCCTCATTCCGTGCAAACACGTCGGCACAGGGACCGAATCTCGATGGGGTGGAACCTGAGTCGCAGCGAACACGGGAGAATGAGAAGTGTGCCGTGGTGGAGACTTCTTCCTGCCGAAAGACTGCGTTCCGAGGGTGCAAGACGTTGCTCGAGGGCCCTCCGCCGACGCTGATGAACACGCGGCAGGAAGCGTTCCTGAGCAACTCCCGCCACCGTCGGTCAGAGCTTCGCTCCTCAGCTGACGGAACCAGGACGCGGAGACGGCTCGCCTCACCGGATAACCTAGCCCCCGAAGGTGATTCGCTTGAGAAGAGCGCGAGAACACCTCCACACACAATAGCGGCCGGCCTGCCGCCCCTCGGCGTACCACAGCAACCGGCCTGCTCGTGCGTACGACGGGACGGAACTCGTGGGCGTGCAGCTTCACCCCCATGTTCGTCGGCTGCACTTGTCACGGCGGACGCACACGACAGGCGAGAAGAACGCGCCTCCTACCGGCTCAGAAATTTGCGTTCTTGCCGCTAGAACAAACTCAGTAGCAGTACGTGAAGTATACGCGTCCTGGAAGTCTTGCCAATCCCCCGCACCGCCAGGTATCGGTGTTCCTCGTCGAATCAGTGATTTGCATCACACCGAATCAACGCTGTAATGATAGCGCATGGATCGCGTGCGGTCAAGGATGGCCGGACACCGTTTCGTGCGAGGGAAGATTGGTCCGCAGGGCGCGCGGTCGTTGTATGGACATTCAGTGCCCGCTGGGACGCATCCCGGCCGCCGGGCGGATCGTGCACCGTACGCAGGCATTGCGGCATCCTCTTCGTCCGCTATATGGTTAACGGATACCGCCCGTACGTGCGGCACGCCTCGAAAAACGCAAGGACGTTCTCCAACGGCGTGGCCGGGACGATCTCGCTGGTGGAGCCAATGAACAGCCCGCCCCCGCGCCCCCCGTCGCGAAGGCACTGCTTGGTCACCTCAACGATGTCCTGCACCGACCCGAGCGGCAGCACCTGCGAGCAATCAACCCCTCCGACCAGGATGAGCCGCTTGCCGTAGCGCCGTTTGATGAGGCCGACATCCATCCCGGCTATCGTCTCAATCGGGTTGAGGCCCTGAATCCCCGCATCTACCATGTCGTCGAGGATCTCCATCACGTTGCCATCGGAATGGAAAATCGGTTTGATCCCGGCATCGTTGAGCGGCTCACAGACTCGTCGCAGCATCGGGATGAACGTTTCGCGGAGGAACTGCGGCGAATAGAGCAACGTGCCCTTGTAGGCAATGTCCGCCCACGTGAAGTAGAGCGGGCCGAGCTTCGCCTTCGCCGCCGTCTCTGCGAGCCTTACCGCGTTGTGTCCCATGATGTCGAAAAGCCGGTCGAGGTCCTTTCGGGCGTCATAGATCGCGTAGCTGAAGAACACCTGCCCCATGAGGCCGTAGACTTCGTGAAACCCGACCGGCCCGCCCGGCACGCAGTAGGTCAACGGCGCCATCCGCTGCTGCATCGCCTTGGTGCCTTGCACCCAGTTCTCGCACTGCTCGTCGTCCAGCAGGTCCGGGTGGTAGCTGGCGAGGTCTTCGTAGGACTCGATAGGATACTTCGTCACCCACGCCGTGCGCCCGGAGACCTTCGAGGTGTGCTCCTCATTCTCGTGCCCGTCGTCCGCCTCGTCGTAGCTGCTGCCGTAGCCCCGACAGAAGTCGATGCCGAGGCCGTGGTACACGCGCACCATCACCTGTTCGTACGGGTCGCCCGGCTCCATGAAGTGGTTCACCACCGCGCGATTGTCGATGTAATCCCAGATCGGCACGCGGTCGCCCTCCTCGTGGTTCATCGAGGCGCGGACGCGTGCCCAGACGACCGGGTCAAGCTCACCGCCGTAGTTCGGCCATTCTTCGTGGATGGACATCGGCATGGGTGGGATTCCTCGTCGGGTGAGGTGACGACGCGCTTTCGATAGCAGCGGCAGGGGCGTAGCGGGCTGATCCCCTGCTCCGAATCGGCTTTCCGATATCGTATCGTACGCCACAGTCCGCGTCAGTCAAAGGGCGCGGGGAGTCGAGCCCGTTCGACGACTGCAATCCGGGGCCGGATCATGTGCCAAGCGCCGCCGCGACCTCCTTCATCTGTTCCGGGATGGGGATCTTCTGCGGACACTTCGGCTCGCACTTGCCACAGGAGTGACACGCCTCCGCCCATGCTTCGACGATCTCTTCGGTACCGTCTTCGCGGCGGACCTTTTTCTCCTTGAGTTGGGCGTACCGCTCCTTTGCGAAGTCCCGAAGCCCCCACACGCGATAGTAGTTCATGAGGAGGAAGTTGCGCGGGATGTCGATGTCGTTCGGGCAGGGCATGCAATAGTTGCACCCGGTGCAGTACAGATCGGCGAGGGCCTTCACCTCGCTGAGGTTTCTCTGGATCTGCGCCCACTCTTCCTCGGACAGCGCGGTCGCCTTGTTCGCCGTGGCGAGGTTCTCGACGACCTGTTCCATCGTGCTCATCCCGGAAAGGGCGACGGTGACGTTTGGGTTGCCCATGACGAAGCGCAGTGCCGCCTCCGGGGTGCTCTGGACATTGCCGGGTAGGAGTTTGGCGATCTCGCCCGATGGCGCTGCGAGCCTGCCGCCTCCCACCGGACCCATGACGACCACGCCGAGGCCCTTCTCACGGGCATACGCGATGCCCCCCTCGTTTGCGCGGTCCAGGAGGTTGTACTGGAGAAGCACGCCCTCGAACTCGCCCGTATCAACGAGCTTGATGAGGCTCTCCGGATTGTCGTGGAAGCTGAACGCGATGTGGCCGATGAGTCCCTCGTCCTTCGCCCGGCGCATCTCGTCGCGAGGCCCGCCCTTGATGCTCATCTTCTCGGTCCAGTCGGCCCAGTTGATGCTGTGGAAGTGGTACACGTCGATCCTGTCCACGTCCAGTTTCCGGAGCTGGTCCTCCAACACCTCGCGCCACTTTGCACCGTCCGGCTCATGGACTGGATTCTTCGTCGAGAGGACGGTTCTCTCGCGGTATCCGTCTTTGAGCGCCTTACCGATGACGATCTCACTCTCGTGGTTGCAGTAGTAATATGCCGTATCCACGTAGTTGATGCCGTTGTCGATGGCGTGGCGAAGCATCCTGATCGCCTCGTCTTGGACCACGTGGTCGTCCTGCATCGGCAGGCGCATACAACCGAAACCAAGTTGGGAAAGCTTCAAACCAGTGCGTCCGTACTCGCGATACTTCATTGCGACACCTCCATTGGATGCTACGAACCGGCTACACGGCCTTGTGGATGAAGCGCCCCTGTGAGATGCTGCGGTGCGGCTGGTGAGCTGTTAACCTTCATCATGTAGGTTGACGTGGTTGCCTCATCCCGCGACCGCCCGCGAACGCTGACGCGTTGGGAAGCATTCGCAGGATGAGGGCGCATCGGCCCCGGCTGCCAGCCTGCTGAGATAGGTTCCCAATGGACCAGCCCAACGGTGCGGTACTGCGCCGCAGGCACTCCAGAGAGAGGAACCGCTCGCGCGGCACGCTTCGGATGTGTGCCGGTGGGGAGGTTCGCTGCGCGGTCACGGGCAAAGAGGCAGGGCGCGTCGCCCGTCAGAATGCCCCCAACGCGCCCCTGATTAGACTGATCGATGCTGTCTGCGTAGGCTTTTGCGGTGGTCGATGCGGCGCACGATCAGGTCACGGTGATCTTCTTGATCACGCGCCCCAGAACCGTCACTGCGTTCGATTGCACTGTCTCGATGTGGTACCGATCAAGCCGCCCCGGCACCAGGTCGGTCCACCTCTCGCGGAACAGGACCCTGGTCAGCCTGATCTCGCTCGTGGGGTCGCCGCGTTTGCCACCGACGCGCACGAGGGCGATGTCGCCGCTCTGCACTTCCCGGTTCGGGCTGATGACCGCGAGGTCGCCCGGAACGATGGCATCGGCCATCCAATCCTTTTCTACTTCGACGACGAATGCGTCCACATCGTCAATGTCCTTGAACGTGACGCACCGCAGGTCCTCCGGCGAACCGGCGTGTCCGGTCGGCAGGTTCCCCTCGGCAACCGTAGACCAGGGACGGATTGGCAGCGGACGCGGAGCAGTCTTATACTCGACGGCGGGCTTCTCGCTGACCCGTGCCGTGAGGTACTGGTACTCGATGGCTGATCGCTCCCGGATCGCGTGGAAGACGAACGGATTCGTGTCCTCCAAGCCGAGCGCGTTGGCGAGCTTGATCGACGTCTCGAGCGGTGGGATCTTCTCACACGATTCAATCTGGGAGATGTACGTGCCGGACGTAAGCCCCACCTTCAACCCCAGCTCACGCTGAGTCATGCCCCGCCGTTCGCGCTCTCTCTGAAGTCGCTTCCCGAACTTCATGATGTTGCTCCTTAGGAATAAGGTCAGTCAGCCGCGTGCCCGATCGTGTGCACGCTTAATTGTCCCGGAGTCAGGTGTCGAGGAGGCTCGGCTGCATGTCGGCCTCGGATGCCCTCGTCCGGCAAAGGAAGAAGATAGGCAATGCCCCGCTCTTTAGCAAGCACTTATACAAGACGATCGATGTTACACCGAAAAGACGACAAGACCCGGATAATTCAAGAGTTATGGGAAGTTCCCTCCCGGACGATGAGCAATGGTGGTGGCCACCGACCCCACAAGCTGCACTGATACCCTTCCGGCAACGAGAGTTTTCCTCCGAACTATTCTTGGTTATGCACATGTGTGCTTGTAGCTGAGATGGGCTGCCGCACCGCGGTCCTCTCTCAAGCTGAACGACCCCCGCCTCTCCGAACACACGCTTCCCCCCCCACCGTCCGGAGCTTCTCGGAGGCACGGCTCGCGCGCGGCCCGTCACCGCACCGTTACGCTTCGTCCGGACGGCCGAACATCACGAGAGAGCGGCGACGGCGGACTCGGCATCCGGGTACTTCCGCAGGAGGCGATCAAGCCCGGATAAGCGAGAAACTGGTCGCCACGGTCTCGTTCAAACCGCACACGACCACGTCGCCCGCCCCGTCCATCAGACTCCGGTATGCCACTCACGAGCGCCTCGAGCATCGTGCTGTCGGCATGCTGAACCGTGCCGAAGTGGATCACGAGATACCGTCCTCCCGCCTCGATCATGCTGCGAAGTTCACCGCGGAACTCGTCCGCTCCACTGCGCAGCGTCGCCTGCGGCGTTTCGAGATGGATGATGCGGACACGCCCCCGCATTTCCACGTGGTACTTCACCGCCCCACCTCCGAGGAATCGGGAAACCGCCAGCCGAGGGATGTTCGCCCGGCAGGTGTCTGGTCGATGCTTGCGGATGCCGACATCGGTTACCTACATTGAAGATAGTACGCGGACTGTCGTTTTGACGAGACAACCTTCCATGGTTTTGCAGCGCCTGTTCTCGGTTGAGCCGCCGGACCGGGCTCCTGTGTGTCCGGAATCGGTCGTTGCAAGTGAGCCGAAGCGGATCCATGTGCACGGCAGAGCCATTGACGGATGGATCATCACCGTGCGCTCGGACGAAGACGAAGTCCATCTGATGCTCGAAAACATCGAGGATGGAGAATGAACACCCGGGAGGAACTATGCAGATACGCCTCAAGGAGTTGAGGCGTCGCCGCCAGCGACGCATCAAGCGCCTCAAGAAGCGCCTCCGCGAGCAGATGGCGCACGCCGAAGCCATCCGCGCGGAACGTGCCGTGGAAAAGCAGCGGAAACGCATGAAGCGCGCTACCTCCACCGAGCAGACATCCTCAGATCAACCCTCCTGAGAGCCGGCCCGGACGTCGACGAACGTCATCGCGAGTGGAGCGAAGAACCTCTTTCATTCCCGGTGGGTTAGCCACCTCTCGCTTCGCCCGGACCGACAGGTCTTCCAGCGGGCGCTGAGAGTGTGTGCGGAAAGCGCGTTGCCGGACTCTCCCACGAGCAACGGCGAAGTCCGACACAGAGGTGGTTCAGCCCCTATCATCGTATGGGCAACGCCGCTGGTTGATTCCTCGTTCCGCCGAAGGAGAGGTCCCGCGATGGAGAGGACAGTCATCGCCCTCGTGTCGGGCGGACTGGATAGTCTGCTTGCGACGAGGCTCATGCAGCTTCAGGGCCTGGAGGTGTACCCGGTGCATCTTGTCAGCCCGTGGGGGTGCGACGAGAAAGCCATCGAGAACCTGGAGCGGCAGATCGGCCAGCACGTGGCGCGCATCGAGAAGGGAACCGAGTATATCGGCGTCGTGCGCAACCCTATCTACGGCTACGGAAAGAACATGAACCCGTGCGTTGACTGTCGGATCTTCATGTTCAGGCGCATGGTACCTCTCCTCCGGGAACTGGACGCCGCGGCCATTGTCACCGGTGAGGTGCTCGGCCAGCGCCCCATGTCGCAGATGCGGGCGCAGATCCGGCGCATCGACCGGGAAAGCGGCCTGAACGGCATGGTCCTGCGCCCTCTATCGGCCAAGTTGTTCCCCCCAACCGAGGCTGAACTGCGGGGCATCGTCGAGCGCGCTCTCCTCTACGGTTTCCATGGGCGCGGTCGCACCCCACAGATGGCGCTCGCAGCCAAACTCGGCCTCACGGAGTACAGCTCTCCCGGTGGCGGATGCAAGCTCACCACGCCGGGCTTCACACCCAAGCTGCGGGATTTCCTCGCGCACTACTCCGACGACGACATCATCGACGCCACGCTTCTCAACTATGGGCGACACTTCCGGTTGAACGACGAGGTGAAACTCATCCTCGGAAGAGACGAGGAAGAGAACCGTATCCTCGAACGGTACGTCCGGGAACATGGGGAGAACCCAGCACGGTACACGGCGTACATGCCGGAGAGCCTCACCGGGCCGACGGCGCTCGCCTGCGGCCCGATCTCAGACGAAGCGGACGACCTGGCCGGGCGTGCGATCCTCCGGTACAGCCGTGCGCAGGAAATGCCGCCGGAGGGACATGCGATTCGGGTGATCAGCCCGACGGGCGAGCGTGTCATCCACGCAACGCAGCCGCTCTCGCGCGAGGAGGCCGCAAGCCTTCGCATCGGTCCGCACGAGCTGCGGTTGTCTCCGTAAGACGGTCCAGGGAACACCGTGGGCAATCAAACTTCGTCCCGTGAGTGGTAGTGTCCTAATTTGGCATGGCACCCGTGGGTACTTGACAAGGGAATTCCGACTGTATATTATGATGGGTTTCTACATACCAGCATAGATACGGTACAATCGCCTACGTGGATCATCATTCGACGCATTATGACGAGCTTTTGAGGCCGGCTTCGGAGGCACATGGCATGGAAACCTGCCGGAGATTTGACCGCCGAAAGGCGATTGAGGTGCTTCTGCACGTCGCAAAAGAGTGCCCTGACATGTATCGTGCGCTCAAGATTGTGTATTTTGCCGATAGGGCGCACCTATCTATGTACGGCCGGCTTATCTGCGATGACCGATACGTCGCCATGAGCCACGGGCCGGTTCCGAGCGGGGCGTACGCGCTGATTCAGGAGGTCAGAGGGGAATCCATATACCCACCTGGCAAGGATACGCTTAGCGCCATTCAGTTGGACGGAAACAATATCGTGGGCAAGCGGGAGTCCAATGGAGATGTTCTTTCTCGGTCTGAGATTGAACGTTTGGACTCTGCGATTGCCACGTATGGAAACCGTACGTTTGCGGAGCTCCAGAGCGAAAGCCACGACGCAGCATACCATGCGGCTAACGAAAACGACGAGATACCGTTGCAGGCCCTTGTCGAGAGTGTTCCTGACGGCAAGCTGCTTTGGCAGAGCCTCATCGCCGATTAACTGGCCATGCCGAGCATCCGAAGTCTGCTACCACAGGCCGACAAGTTGGCGATGGCGAGAGCGCAAATACAGGCAGGAGCGATTCTCCTACTGAATTGCCCCTTCACTCAGCTAAGACCAAAGGACAAGTTTGTAATTGTCGCTCATGCTTGCGATTATCCGCTTCTAATCGTCGTCAATAGTGCCATAAATGAGTACATAAACTCGCGCCCTCACCTGAAGGCTCGCCAAATACCGATTCTGGCGTGTGATTACGCCTTCCTAAGTCACGATTCCTTTGCGGATTGCGGAGAGGTGAAATCCTCTATGTCGCGCGCTAGCATCGCGAAGCAGATATCCGACGACCCGAGTCGCGTCAAGGGCGCTCTCACGAGAAACGCGGTCCGAAATAATCAAGGCCGTCAGCAGTGCGCCCACCATATCGCGCGAACGCATTGAGCTGATCATGGTTTCCCTGCAGTGAGCCCTTGATATGCCTACGCTGCCGCAAGTTCCTCCATATCCCACACCCGATTGGTAATTCCAGCTTCCATCGCCGGTCCGGAAAACGGCCTCGAGGTGATGCGGCTCATTGACGCGGCGTACCGTTCGATGGAAAGCGGCAAGGCCGAGACCGTGTGATTCGAGCCGTGACCTCGCCCACCTGCCGCGCACCTTCGTACCGACCTCTTGGCGCTTCCAGACGCGCATCACGATGACGTACCGGCGGGGAAATGTGCCCGTGCGAGACGGGCAAGACCCGGTATGTCAGGCGAGAAGAGAAGTGACTGAGGGATACCTTCCATGGACGTGATATCGCCAAAGCCTTCCGAGGTGCGCACACTCCCGACCGATGTGGAGCGCCCCAACGAGGAAGTTCGCCGGGTGTGGAAAGCATATCGGTCCGACAAACCCATCCGCGTTCCGTTCAGCGGGGGCATCGGCCTCCGACAGCATCAGGCGTGGTTCGGCTACTCGCTGCGCGAGTTCTTCCTCAACCCGGAGGAGATGTGGCGACGCAGCCTCGAACTCCAGCGGTTCAACCGTTCCGTCGCCACCGGCGACCATGAGCTGGGCCTACCCGACCAGTGGGGTCCGGTGGCGGTCTACTGGATGAATGCCGCCGAGGCGGAGTGGCTCGGCTGTGCGATCCGCATTGACGATTCCGAGTCGATCTGGGTGCAGGACGGTCCCCTGCGCAAGCACAAGGAACGGCTCTACGACCTGGAGATTCCGCCGGTCTTCTCCACCGAGCTCGGACGGCGGACCGTAGAGTATCTGGATTACTTCCGTGAGAAGGCGAAGACCGAGGAGTTCGAGGGGCGTCCCGTCGCGCCTCCGACGTACGCAGGTTTTCGCACCCAGGGACCGTTCGAGTTGGCGTGCCACCTGCGCGGGGCAACCGAGGCCTGCATCGACCTCTGTGAGGACCCGCAGTACTTCCACGACCTCATGGACTTCTGCACCCGGGCGATCATCACGCGCATCAGGGCGGTCTACGGCGATCTGCTCGATGGAGAGCTTCCGCTAGGCGACTTCGCCTACGCCGACGACAGCATCGCACTGGTCAGTCCCACGAGCTTTCAGGAGCACGTCTGGCCCTACCACAAGCGCATCATCGACGCCGTCGCTGCGCCGGAAAAGCAGCATTTCATCCACCTCTGCGGCACGGTCCAGCATCACCTGCCGTTCCTTGCGGAGACCGGCCTTATCTCGTACGTCGGCACGAGCTATCCGGTGGACATCGCCCGTGCGCGAAAAGATGCGGGGAGTAATCTCTGGCTCGACACGGCGGTGCACGCCGACGCGGTGCTTCGCGGCACGCCACGGTCCATCGAGGCAGCAGTCGCAGGGAAACTCACGAGGGAAGCGAAAGGGAACGGGCGACTCGTGTTCATGGGTGGCAACTACGTCGCCCCCGGAACGTCCCTCGCCAATTTCGTCGCCCTCTACGAAGCAGTCAGGCGGCACGGGGCGTACTGACTTCGACGGATGGCCGACCGGGGTAGTCGGGGCATGACATGTCATGCCCCTGCGGGTCCCCTATTCCCCCGTTTCCAGCCTGTCGAGATCGGTCCCGGTCCTTCCCTGAAACGTCATCGGCAGGCGCGGTCGAAGCGTGAACCGGTCGAGCACGCTCTCGTCGCGTCGGTACACGGTAACGGTGCACACCGCCTCGGTCACCGTCATGACGCAGTAATGATCTACGCTCTCCGCGACGGCGGTGTACTGGTTGATCTGAATCGGGTAGAGCGGCGCACCAGCCCCTCCCGTGGTGACGTAGACCGGCCCGGCTCCCTCCTTGACCACCTCGCCGGCGCTGATGGGCTTGGTGCGGTAGTAATAGTGGTCGTGTCCCTGCCAGACGATGGCCACCCCGTGGTCGTCGAGCAGTTGCTCCCACGCTTCCCGGACGTCGCGGTTCCCATCCCCCCGCGTGGGCATTCCGGCGTAGGCGGGCCGATGGAAGAAGACGAACGTCCACGGCTTCGTGTTCCGAATGAGGTCCCGTTCAAGCCATCGCACCTGCTTGTTCAGATTGAACTCGCTGTTCAGGACGATCCAGTGCGCCGATCCGTAGTCGAAGCTGTAGCACTGTCCTCGAAGTTCGCCCTCGGCGTTCTCTGGTAGTGCGAAGGAGTTGAGGTAGTTCGGCGACTGACGCTCGTGGTTGCCGAGGCAGGGCATGATCGGGATCGTGTTCAAGATGTCCCGCGCCTCGTAGAACCAGGCGTTCCAGTCGTTCATGTCCTCACCGTCCCGCACGAGATCGCCCGTATTGATGACGAACGCGGGCTTGCGCGCGGAGGCCTTCGTGATGATCTCCCGCCACACGTCCATCCTGTTCCGCGAGTCGCCGAGCACGACGACTGTGATCCGTTCGTCCGGTCGCTCTGCGACGCTGAACTGCGCGACGCCGCTCCATCCTTCCGGCGAACCGTCGCCGACGCGATAGGCGTACGTCGCGCCCGGGACCAGGTCCCGGAGTGCGACCTTGTGCGCCGCATAGGGACCGAGGTTCGAGTGGAAGACGACATTCGTTCCCCGAGCGGTTTTGACGGACGGAGAGTTCCAATCCAGTCCGGAGGGATCGGAGCCATCCGCCCGCACGTAGACAACTTGCGTGCCGACGGTCGCTGCGTCTGTTTTCCACGCGATGCGCCGCTCGGTCCTCGTGTCCTCGCCGAGGGCCAGAGCGATCTGTGAGGGCCGATAGGTGAGCAGGTATTCAGGGTTATGGGCGACCAGATTCGTCGCGTCGGTGTCCCGCCCGGTCAGGTCGTAGATCTGCACGCGGAAGTTGGCCTCGTCGGGCAGGAGCAGGCGATGACGAGCTTGGTCGAGCACCACCTGATTCCCGGACAGGCTCTGGCCCGGCTCCGAACCACGGCTTCCGACGTTCGCAACGAGGCTGCCGTCGGCGCGGAATACCTTGATCGCATTCGCCCCGTCGTCGCGCACGAAGATGGTACCCAACCCATCCACGGCGATGCCCTTCGCCTGTCCTTTGAACTGTTCCGGCTGATCGCCCCGCCCGCCGATCTCCCCCGCCAGTTCTCCCTCGGAAGTGTAGACGAGCACGCGCCCCCATGTGCGTGCGCTCACGTACACCTTCCCGTCCGGGCCGAGTGCAAACGAGCGAGCGCTTGGGGAGCCAAGTTGCTCCCGCACCAATCCGACGCTGTCCTGCACCGTACCCGCCTCATCGTACACCTTGTAGTAGTCGTCCGTAAGCGCGTAGATCCTCCCGTTCGGACCGACGGCGATGTCGCGCAGGGACCCGCCGAGGCTTGCGATACCGATCTTGCGCGCCCCACTTCCCCGGATGATCCACAGCTCGTCACCCGAAACGACGTAGAGGGCGGAGCCGCCCCAGGTCATCGCCTGTACGGATCGCAGCGAATCCGGCGCGACGAGCGGATTCTCTCCGTCCGGGAGGTACGACCGGATGCCGCTCACCTTCCCCGTCTCACCGATCACCGTGATGCGACGGAGGCGGTTGTCCGCGATGAGCACGTTCCCATCGCCGTCAACGGTCACGGGTCCAAGCTGTTTGACCTGGCCGCGCCCGCCTCCATACCCGCCGATCAACAGCGCGGGCATGTCGGCGATCTTCACCCCGTGCTCCTGATCGACCACGTGGATCGCCACGTCTGTCCGTGGCTGCGACCGACAGCCAAAGATCAGGGTAATCGTGACGGCGGCGACGAAAGAGAGCCTTCGGGGTACGCGTCTCATGCAGGTTCCTCCTGAGTTGGGTTCCTCCGTTGATTCAACTTCCGATACGTACGCGGACCTCTGCAAGTAGGCGCTAGCCGCCGAGGTAATCCTCGCGCTTGAGGTTGTAGCGGCGCATCTTCTCCAGGAAGTTCTTCTTGTCGATCTGCGCCGAGCGCGCCGCCTGCGAGACATTCCCTCCGGCCTGCCTGAGCAGACGGTCCATGTGCGCTCGCTCGAACTGCTCGACGACCTCCTGCTTCAGCTTGGTCAGAGAGCGCGTCTCGTCGGAGTTGATCGCCAGGACGAATGCGGCCTGCTCCTGCCGGGTCAGGTCCGCGCTTGCCAACTGGATGGATTCGGGGGTGATCGTATCCCCTTGGGTCAGGATCGCTGCGCGGTCGATGACGTTCTTCAACTCCCGCACGTTTCCCGGCCAATCGTGCTTGAGAAGGATCGGGTAGACCTTCGGGTCCACCTCGGCGATGTGGCATCCGTATCGCTCGTTCGCCTGTCCGACGAAATGGGCGACAAGCAGCGGCATGTCGTCGAGGCGTTCCCGCAGAGGCGGTAGCTGCACGGTGATCGTATTCAGCCGATAGAGAAGATCGGTCCTGAGCTTGCTCTCCCGGACGGCAGTTTCCACGTCCTGATTCGTCGCCGCAACGATCCGGACATCGCCTTGAAGCGGCCGTTCACCGCCGACCCGCTCGAAGGTCTGCTCTTGGAGGAAGCGGAGGAGCTTCGCCTGCAAGTTGGCGGGCATCTCTCCGATCTCATCGAGGAAGAGCGTGCCGCCCTCGGCCATCTCCACCTTCCCGATCCGGCGCTGGAACGCCCCGGTGAAGGACCCCTTCTCGTGGCCGAACAGCTCGCTCTCGACGAGCTCCGACGGAAGCGAGGCGCAGTTGACGGACACGAACGGCTTTTCCCGGCGGCGGCTCGTGTAGTGCAGCGCCCGGGCGACAAGCTCTTTGCCGGTCCCGGTCTCCCCGAGGACCAACACCGGCACGTCCACGTCGGCAACCGTCCGGAGGAGGTTGAAGATCGCCTGCATCTGGGCGTTCGCCCCGACGAGGTTCTCGAACTGATGGCGAGCGATGAGCTTCTCCTGTTCCTCGTTGAGGAGCTTCTTCACCGTCGTCAGTTCCGTCTGTGATTGTTCGTAGAGCCGGACGTTTTCGAGCAGGATACCCGCCTGACGGGACATGAGGCTGAGCACCGGCCTGCGGTCGGCGTCGATCACCTCACCGAGCCCGGCGTCGTCGACAGCCACGAAGCCAAGCACCTGACTGCGCCCCGGCAACGGTAGGCAGAGGATCACCCTGGGGGGATTCTTCTCGTACGTCTCATTTGCCCACTGCGAGAGATCGCCGTCGCCGGGCTGCGCGAAGACGGCATCCTGCGATTCGTCGATGAGCCGCTGGTAGAGCGGGTGTCCGGCGGACACGGACGGGGGATGGGAAGGCATGCTCACCGGTTCCACGGAACGTCCTCGAACGAAGGAGAACTTCGCGGTTCCCGGCGTGTTGAAATAGACGAGCGCGCGCGGCAGGCGCAGATGCACGACGAACGCTTCGAGCAGCAGGTTGATGAAGGAGTCGAGATCGAGGCACCTAGCCAATCGCCCGTGCATCTCGATGAGCACTTCGAGTTCGCGCTGGCGATCCTCCAGTTCCTGACGTGCACGCTTCTCTTGCCGGTACAACAGAGCGATGTCCTTGGCGTACTCCCGGAGCTGGAGGTCTCTGATGTCCGCGCCGGGCGCCAGGTGTTCGTCCCCCATCGCACCGGAAGTCACGTCGTCCGATCCCATGCGCCTGCCCCTGAAGGCGTCCCCAGCCCGCTCGCGAACGCTGCCATCTTCCCCTGAACAGAGTACGGTAAGATGCGGAGGGACGCGCTGTGGGTCAATCGGTGAACCTGCCGCGCGGCGCACCGGGAGCCGGTCCCGTCGGGGGTCCCGGCCTGTATTGACGATGGAGGCGCGCCTCAGTACCGTCTGGAACGCGCTCGACGAGCGCCAAACCTCTCAGCAGGGACGCGACCATGGGAATCCGATGCCCTGCGCCGCCCGCGGTTCTCGTGGTGGCGCTGACGGCGGCACCTACAGCTCCCACGAACCTTGTCAACGATGCGCTCGTGGAACGATGGGGCGCGGTTGCAGACCAGAGCGATCCGTACGAGTTCGATCCGTTCACCGTCTACTATGCGTCTGAGATGGGCTGCGGTCTGGTCAAGAGGCTCGTTGCATTCCGGGACCCGATATCCCAGGAGACGCTTGTGGCGGTGAAGCTCGCGGCTAACGCGCTCGAATCGCGCTGGGTCAATGAGAGCGGGGGACGGACGGTGAACCTCGACCCCGGGTACCTCACCCCACACGCACTGGTCCTCGCAAGCACGAAGCCGGCATCCCATCGCATCTACCTGCGCGACGGGATCTACGCGGAAGTGACGCTCCGGTACGAGCGAGGGACATATGCCCCGCTTCCGTGGACCTACCCCGACTATCGGCAGCCGGTGGTCCTTGCGTTTCTCGGACGCCTGCGCCCGGCGGCGCTCGCGCTGACTCCTGAAACACCTCTCCGGTCGAAGCCATGAGTTCCGTCCGACCTGATCCGACCGTCGCGGCGCGCAGGTACCGCCGTGAACTCACCGTCGTCGATGAGTACGTGCGCCGAGAAACGGCACGCGACCCGGACCAGGTCCACTGCCGTCGCGGATGCGCGGAGTGCTGCTATGGGACGTTCCCGCTCTCCCTCGCCGATGCGGTCCTCGTGCAGGCGGCCCTTGCTCGGTCTCCCGAGCTGCGCCGGCGCCGGGTGATGGAACGCGCTCGCACCGTGCTGAGCGCGCTCGGCATGGACCCCGGCATCCCCTTCAACACCATCGAGGAAACGGCGGCAGACACCATCCTCGAACGGGCGGCATACCCGCCGCCGTGGAACGGAGAAGAGGCGGAGGTGGACGGATGAATCCTCCCACCGTCCCTCCGTCGGCGCGGCCGCGGGTCGCGCGCTCCCTCGTGAGCTGGTGGGAGATCCCTCCGCGAAGCTCGCTTCAGCGCGGGGACTGGGTCCGGTTTGCCCATTCCATCGCCACGCTCGCGCGCCAGCTCCTCGCTGCGGTCAACAGCCTCAACGCGAGTTCCCCCTCGTGGAATGGGCCGTGGATCGTCGCGCCGGAGGAGTTCGGACGACGGCTGGGAAGGATGGTATCGCTCTCGGATCCGGCGCACACGGAACGGATCGCCGAATCGCTCCTCGACGAGACGCTCGACCTCCTGGTCCGGAGCGGGGTGACCCAGGCCGCCCTCCGCTTCGAGCGGCTGCGGAACGAGCCTGTTCCACCGATGAGCACCGAACGGGCACGTTCTCTTTCCCAGGCGGTATTCGAACGCGCCCGGTCGCTCACGGCGCGCGCGGTTCTCATCGCCGATTCGTTCGCACGAGGATGTGCGGACGAAGGCTCGGACCTCGACATCCGCCTTCTCGTCGATTCCGTCCCGTCCCTCGCCGAGCGAAGCGCGCTCATCACTCCGTTCGCCGAGGAAGGACGAGTTCGCCAGTACGGTGACGAAGCGTACATCACCGCCGACCAGTTCCTCTGGTGCGGGCGAAAGATCGACGTGAAATACCACCCCATCGCACGGATGGAACGCGCGCTCTGTGAGCCGTTTGCGCTCGGAGGACCGATTGACCTGCTCGAACTCGTCGAGGTCCATCTGGTCGTGGCGGATCCGGAAGGTGTCGCTGCGAGATTGGCGGCACTCGTCGGTGAGCGCACCGCTCGTGCGCGAGAGATCGCCTCGGTCTCTCTCGGTGCGCTCCAAGAGCGGGTCCTGTCGCGTTCATCCTCCGCCACGCCGGTCGAGGCGGTGGCAACGGTGCTGGGTCCGGGCTTGGAGTACCTCGTGCGCGTCTGGACGGGCATCAACGGGCGCATCCACGCGTTTCCGAAGTGGGTGCACCGCATCGTCCCGGAACTGGCAGTCCGACCGCCGAACGGATGGGATCGCCTTCTCGCGATCACCACCGAGCCGTGGACAGAGGAGACCCTCGATCGCCGTCTTGCCGAATGGTGCGCCCTCGTTACTGACCTGGCGGCCCTGAACCGGAGATGACCGGAGAAGAAACACGGCGCACGGCCGGGACTTGCCCGTGCACCTCTCGCTCACGACCGCGAGCGGTATCACGAGGCCCCGCGCGCCTATGAGGTACCTTGTAACCGGTGGGCCGGACACTCCTGTCCGGCACATGCGGTTGCCCGACGAGAGAACCTTGTGCCTCCCGCTTCCTTCATGCCACGAATCGCTCACTCCGGGTGTGGCGCGACGCGCAGATTCCCCTCTGTGTCGAACAGGTTGAAGAGGAAGTACCAGTCGCCCCGGTTGTTCACGAGTTTGACGAGGATCGGGTTCCATCCGGCCTTCAAGTCGAGCGTGAGGTACTTCGTGTCGTACGGTGAGCCGAAGAGTTCCCCTGCAAGCTCGCCGTTGACGGACACCTGCATGAAGATTTTGTCGGCGCGCATCCACGCTGCAACCGGTTGATCCACCGGGCTGTAGACTGCGGCGGCGGCGTAGCCGAGCAGGTGGTCACGCTGTCCGAAAACCGCATTGCCATGAAAACGGTTCGCCCTGTCGAGCGACGCAGGCTTCCACGTGAATGTCCTGCCGCCCTCTTCATAGGTCATCCCGGCTTGCCATCCCCCGTCGGGCAAACGCGGAAGGAACATGCCGGGGATACCCATGCGCGGGTCGTCCGGGAGGTACTTCACGTCCACCGCGCCCACGTCGAACGGCCCTACCACCATCCAGTCGGGGATGAACTTCCACGTTTCCTCCTGGAATGGATGGACCTGCAACGGGCCGTGCCGGATGACGCACTGCCCACCGTACCGGCGGATGATCTCGTAGGTCGGCACAGGGACGCGCCGGTCGCTCCTCCCGACGAACCGAAGCGTCGCAGAATCTCGTGCGCCAGGCGCGAGGGGGAAGACGAGTGAATCGGCCTGCATGGTCCACGAACTGCCCTCTTCGACGACGGGTCGGAATACGGTCGTGAGCGTATCTGGAAGGGTGTTCCTGAGGTCATACGAGTACTCGACCGACATCCTCCCGTCGCCGAGGTCCCTGAACGCGGGTGGCTGTTCGCGCCCCTGAACGGCGGCAATGCTCTCTCGAATGATCCGCTCGGATGTCGTCCAGGGGGAACTCCACTCGACGGAGACGAACGAGCGGCAATTCCTGTTGTACTTTGGTGGGGGCGGCTGTGCGCACGCCGAGAACCATGCCGCCGCGATGATCATCTGAAGGGCATTTCGTCGCATGAGGGACCTCCTCGTGTGTTCGGGGGAGCAGCGTTGACGGTCTGCCAGTGGGCCTTCAACCTCTGATCTGTGGGTAGGCCAGGGCAGCCAGCGAATGCGCTGCGTTCGTCCGGGCTGCCGCTACGCAGGAATCCCCTTCGCGGGGGCGTACGGGCGGCCCGATGTGATCGCCCCAATGCTCTGCCTGACACCCAGAACTAAGGTTGAACGCCCACCAGCACTGTCCAAGACTCGTGCCTTTCATACCCGTCGCCTCAATCCGAAAGATGTGCTACCCGCGCTCGACGAGTTCCCGCATGACGTGCTCGACCAGACTTTCGAGCTTTCGCCGGTCCCCGTCATTCCTGACGACGATGTCCGGTTCTCTCCTCCTCGCCGCTTCAGGTAGTTGCGAGGCGATACGTCGGTTGATCTGCTCGTCCGTCAACCCTTTTGTGCGGAGCCGCGCGCGCACCTGATCTTCCGGCGCGGTCACGAGGATGAGCAGGTCGAACCAATCCTCGATCCCCCACTCGGTGATGAGCGCGGCATCCACGACGATGAGCCGCACGGCTGGGTCGTGCCTCGCTGCGTCGATTCGGGACCGCAGCCGCTCCAGCAACGGCGGGTGGACGATGCGGTTGAGCCTCGCGAGGGCATCATGGTTCCCGAAGACCTTCTCCCCGATGAACATCCGATCCGGTTGCCCGCCGGGGCCGATCACCTCCGGCCCAAATGCTTCGACAAGCGCCTTCTGGACCTGGCGGTCCTCCCGGAGCACCTCGTGGCCGATGTCGTCGGCGCTGATGACATGCGCGCCACCGCGCCCTAGCACCTCGGCGACGGCGCTCTTCCCGACGCCGATGCCGCCTGTCACTCCGACGACGGGTGCACTTCGGCGCTCACCCGAACGAAGGGGGAATTCGCCACCGGCGCGGTCCTCTTCCATCTTCGATGCAGCCACAGATACTGCTCCGGGTGCGCTCTGATCTCCAGCTCAAGCCATGCCGACCAACGCCTCACCATGTCCGCTTCCGTGGGCAGCGGCGGCTCGCCATCCCAGATGAGCTCGCTCACAACCTCGAACTGATGTTCCGTCCCATCGTTCAGTTCGCCACACCGGACGGCGTTCAGTGCGAGCACTGGCACGCGAGCGCTCAGCGCAAGCCGAAACATGCCGGTTCCGAACGCCGTTTCCCTGCGGAGAAATGGTACGTTCACCATCGAGTCGCGCGCCCGGACTCCTATCGTCCAACCGGGGAACTGATCCGCCGCCGTGCCGACGAGCTCGCTCCGCCTGAGAGCCGCCAGCAGGGGTCGGACCGAAGAGTTCCGGTCGTGGGGAACCACCCCGCACCTCCTCCGATGCTCGTCCATGAACCGGGCGACGAACGGGTTGTGCGGCGGGGCGACGACGAGGTGCAACCGCCCGCCACGCCGTGCAATCGCCCATGCGGCCAGCTCCCAATTTCCAAGATGCCCTCCGAGGATGATCGCGGGCCGCTCGGTCCGGATGATCGGTTCAAGTACGTCCGGTTCACTCCACCGCACTTGCGGTGGCGATTCAGGTAACCGGAGCGCCTCCACGATGGTGAGCGCCAAGCTCCGGAAGGAGGACCGCACGATCCGGGCGCGGTCCCACGCTGGCGCAGCCGGGAACGCGGTTCGGACGTTGGCTTTCGCTTCCGCCCGACGCTTGCGGAGAACGAGCCATGCGGCGTTGCCGAGCACCCTGGCGAGGCGGTGCGCACCACATGCAGAGGCGCGGCGAGCGCTCCCGATGAGGAGACGCGCCGCAAACCATTCAATACGTCTCCGCAATCTGTTCGTCGAGCGGCTCGTCCGGTTTCCCGTCGTCATCCTCTTCTTCCCGCCACCGCCTCACCGTGCTGCGGTTGCGCCACCAGCGCACGCCAAGCGCGAGGAAGAACAGGGCCGGTATCACGATGGACCACAACCACACATCGTCGGCAAGCCCCACGAGTGCATAGCGGTAGCGCGTCCGTCGAAGCCATGTCTCTTCGAAGGCGTGGCCCGCCATGCCGGTGACCGTAAACAGTGCCTCGTCGAACGGCATGGACGGAAGCAATCTGATGATCTTCCCCAGCGCTTCTCTGCCGAATTGCTCCGCCAGCCATGACACCGCCCCGAAGCTCTCCGAGTAGGCAAGCCACGCCTCATCCTGATGGAACGTGAGCACGTTGTCAATCCGCGCCAGCGGAAGGAGTCCCCGGCCCAATGAGCCGCGCGCGAGGCGGAAGCTGTCGTAAATCGTCCACTCGCCGGCGAGGTACATCGCGAGTCCTTCGTCGAACCACCGGGGGATGGGATGCTCCGCCATGGAACCGAGCAGGACGTGCGATACCTCGTGAACGACCGATTCGCCGAGCGGCTTCGAGGGGGAGTTGAGCGCGACGACGATGAGCCGCTCTCCCGGAACGGCGAGTGCCGCGCCCCAGTCGGGGATCATCCCGTCCGTCAGGTCCGCGAAGTCCCGCTCAGACGAGGCGACGACGACGTGAAGCTCCACCGACAGCGTCGTCTCGGCGAGCGCGTGGAACCGCTCGCGCGCCAACGTGACGAACCGGACGAGCTCGGAGAGTTCCCCTTCCGTGCGCGGGCGGTACTGGAAGACGACCGGCAGAGCGCCCGGCTCTAGAACGCGTCGCGTGCGCCACTCCTCCGCCCGCGCCCACGCCACCGAGGCGACCACGAGCGCGACGAGGACCATCGGCTTCAGGAGTGGCGACCTCTGACGCCAGTGATCCGGAAGACGAAGGGACATCCCGTGCCTATCCCGATAAGCAAGAAGAGTCATCCCGATCCACGCAAGGAGTTGCCTCGTTCTCGGCAGGTGAGCGATTCCTCACGTGGTCTGGAATGACGTTTCCCGGGCAGCTTCCTAACGTCCTACCGCTTCCCTCGGAAGAACCGCCGCGCGAACTCGCTCTGCGAGGTCAGCACGATGACGCTCTGGCTGTCAACCGTGGCCTCGTAGGCCTGAAGGGTGCGCGTAAACTCATAGAACCTCGGATCGCGCTGGTACGCCCTCGCATATGCCGCCAGCGCCTTCGCGTCGCCGTCGCCGCGCGTTGCTTCTGAGCGCTGCCGCGCGCTGGCGAGCGTTACCCGTGCGTCGCGTTCGGCCTCGGCCCTGATTCTGCTCCCCTCGCGCTCGCCGTTCGATCGATAACGCGTGGCTTCGCGCTGGCGTTCGGCAACCATGCGGTTGAAGACGGACCGGGCGTTCTCCGGCGGCAGGTCGGCGCGTTTGATCCGAACATCCACGACCCGTACCCCCGTCGGTCGCATTGCTCGGTCGGAGATAATGCTCACCGAGTCCATGATCATCTCGCGCCGCGTGACGACCACCTCATCCTGTGTGTGGCGCCCGAGCTCCTGTCGCAGCGCGCTGAAGACCACCTCGCCCAGGCGTTTCTCCGCGAAGAACTCCCCCCCGGGGAACGCCTTCAGGAACAGCACCGGATCCACGATCTGCCAGATGGCGTAGTTGTCGAGCAGCAGGATCTTCTTATCGGCGGTGTAGATCTGGTCTTCCGTCGTCGGGTCCGATTCGACCATCATCTTGTTGAACGTATGTACTTTGTCGAGGAACGGCACTTTGGAGTGCAATCCCGCCTCGGTGACGGTCCTTCGGACCTCGCCGAGGCGCGTGACCACCGCCTGCTCGCGGAGGTCCACGGTGAACACGCTCGCGAAGCCGACGATCAGAACGAGCACGGCGACGATCAGTCCACCGATCATCCTTGGATTCATTGATTTCCTCCTTCCGGGGTGCGGCGCAACAGATCGCCCATCGGCAACACATTCAGGAGGCTGCGCTGGTCACCGTCGATGAGATACTTCGGGCGGCCGTGGAGGACCCTCTCCATCGTCTCGAGATAGAGCCGGGTCTCCGTCACCTCGCGGGCGTTCCGGTACTCGTTGTACACCTTCACAAAGCGTGCCGAATCGCCCCGTGCGTTGAGCAGTCGCGCCATCCCGTACCCTTCCGCATCGCGCACCAAACGAATGGAGTCCCCCTGCGCCTTCGGCATGACCTGGTTGCGATAGCCTTCCGCCTGCTCGATGCTCCGGGCACTGTCCTCTTTCGCGGAAGTCACGTCGCGGAACGCCTCGACGACCTGATCGGGAACGCGCACGTCTCGCAACTGGACCTGCCGGACGTGAATGCCGATGTGGTAGGTCCTGTTGACGAGTTCCTCCATCTTCAGTCGGACTTTCGTCTCGATCTCGTCCTTCTTCTCGCTCAGGGCGTCGTCGAGCTTGTGATAGCCGATCACCTGCCGAAGCGCGGCCTCAGCGGCGTCGTGGATGACCACTTCCGGGTTGCGCGTGTTGAAGAGGTAGGCGTTCACGGAGTCGATGGTGTACTGCACGTTCATCGGGCAGGCGACGATGTTCTTGTCGCCCGTGAGCATCTCGGTCTCTTGAGCGATCGGTTGGATCTGGTCTCCCGCCTCGCGGTAGCCGATCTGCAACAGGCGGACGCGAGCGACCTGCTCCCGGAGGAGGCTCTCGACCGGCCAGGGCAGCTTGAGGTGCGGTCCGGCGAACGCGGTGCGGCTATACCTGCCGAACCGCAGGACGACCCCCTGCTCTCCGGGTTCGATCTGGTAGTAGGCCGAATACAGGATCATCAGCACAACGACGGCGATTACGGTGAGCACCGCCATGCGCACGTCCAGTTTCGGCCCACTACGTGGAAAAGGATACTGGTCCATTCTTCCTCCTTCATGACGCTACGGAGGGGGCAGTTCACCCCCGCCAGACTTCGCTCAATGACTCGATCTCTTCGAGTCCGGAGTAGCCGCAGTGCGTGCCAGCCGCGCGCACGGCGAGCGCAAGCGCCGGTTCAAGGCGTCCCCAGCACGCCCAGCCGACCGCGAGCGCGGCAAGGAACACGTCTCCGCAGCCGACGGTGTCTACGATTCGCTCCGGCAGCACTGCGGGAACGTGATACGCGGTAAACGTCGAGTGTCCGGCACCTTCCGGCGGACGCTCCGCTCCGACGGCGCCCCGCTCCGCCCGGGTGATCACCACCGCCCGGGGTCCCAACTGCAGGAGCTGCCGCGCAAACGTCATGCACTCGGACGCATCGGCGAGTGTTCGTCCCGCGAGCGCTTCGGCTTCTGGTTGGTTCATCTGCACGACCGTAGGGACCTCCATCCACGCCGCCCAGTCGGGGCGGCGGCGCGGCTGCCGTCGCCCGTCGTGAAGCGTCGCGAGTGCCAGCGTGTGGTAGTCGATGACGATTGGTCCCCGGTACGCCTTGCGCAGCCATCGAAAGGTCGCAAGGTCCATCTCGACCCCCGTAATGAAGTTCGCCGCCAGCACTCGTGCGGTCAACCACGGCGCAAGATGGCCCGGCGTGAGCGACGGCAGCCGCCCTTCGACCCGTTCCCATCGCTCGTTCGGCCCCGTGAACGTGATCACCGAGTGCTGGGTCGGCGCATCGACCCGGTGGACAGCTTCAAGCGCGCATCCCGCCTTGAGCAGAAGGCGTTCGGCTTCCTCGGCGATATCTCGTCCCACGTTCATGATCGGCACGACATCGAACCCCTTCGGTCGCCCAAGCGCCGCCGCGGCAAGGGCGCTGGAACAGCACGCCGCCGAGCGCCTCGTGCACGGTGCCGTCGTGCAGGTGCTTCGTATCCCGCGCCGGGAAGCCGACGAGCGCGATATACCGTTCGTGTACGAGCATGGAACCTTTCCGAAAATAGTCCCAGATGTCTTCCTGTACCCCATCCGTCGGAATGCCCCGGTTCACTGGAGGCGAGGGGATCGCCCCGATCGCGCTCACTGCGGGGCCGCGGCGTCGGTACGGTACGGTGCGCAACTCATCCGAGGGAACCCGCAGGAGTGATGCGGCAATCCATGCCGGACCCTGCCCCTTCGGTGTGATGGGATATTCCAGTCGTTGACATTCTGTGGCGACACCGTGATCCTCCCATGGGAGAACCCACGACATGGACGTTGAAGACCCGCCTGCTCGGATAGGCTCCAGATCCCGGTACGGAAACGCCTTTCCCAGCATCCCGCGCACGTAGCGCCGCAGCAGGCCCTGCACTACTGTCTCTTGACGTGCAGATGCCTCCCGCGTCACCATTAGAGGTGCTGCGGCGCACATCTCACCTCGTGCTCTCGTTCACGTCGTTCACCGCCGGATGCACCTCACCGCCGCCGTACCACGCCCACAGGGTAGGATGGTTTCGCGTTGAGGCAGCCCTGTTGATCCGATGGAGGCTCCATGAATTCCCTCGTCCTCGCGGCGATTGCGTTCGCTGGCTATGTCCTGGCGTATCGCCTGTACGGTCGGTACCTCGCTCGGCGCGTGTTCGCGATCAATCCCGAAGCGATCACGCCCGCGCACGAGTTTCGCGACGACCGGGACTTCGTTCCGACACGGAGGGCGATCGTCTTCGGCCATCACTTCGCGTCCATCGCCGGGACCGGTCCCATCGTCGGGCCGGCGATCGGGGTCATCTGGGGTTGGCTGCCCGCCTTCCTCTGGGTGCTCCTCGGGCCGATCTTCGTCGGCGCGGTGCACGACTTCGGAGCCATCGTCGTCTCGGCTCGCAACCAGGGCCGCACCATCGGCGATACGACCGGGCAGATCATCTCTCCCCGCGCCCGCCTGATGTTCCTCATCCTGATTTTCTTCCTCCTGCTCATGGTCATCGCGATCTTCGCGATGATCATGGGGGTCCTCTTCACGATGTATCCGGAGTCGGTATTCGCCGTCTGGGGGCAGATTCCCATCGCGGTGGCGCTCGGCTACGTGCTCAAGCGGACGAACATCCCGGCCTTTCCTGCGAGCGTCGTCGGCGTCCTCCTGCTCTACCTCTTGATTGAGGCGGGAGTGCTACTCCCGCTCAAGATGCCGTCCCTGTTCGGAGTTGACCCGATCACGCTCTGGGTGATCGTGCTGCTGGTCTACTGCTACATCGCCTCCGTCCTCCCCGTGTGGCGGCTTCTTCAGCCGCGTGACTACATCAACGGACACATGCTCTTCGTCGCGATGGGAGCGCTTGTCCTCGGCATGATCGTGCTGCATCCGCCCGTATCAGCACCAGTGCTCAACCTCCACCCGGAAGGCGCGCCAAGCCTCATCCCGGCACTGTTCATCATCATCGCGTGCGGTGCGATTTCCGGGTTTCACTCGCTCGTCAGTTCCGGGACCACCTCGAAGCAGATCGCAAGCGAAACTGACGCGCAACCGATCGGCTACGGTGGGATGCTCCTCGAAGGGGCGCTCGCCGTGATCGTTCTGGTGTGCGTAGCCGCGGCCATCGGCGATGCGAACGTATGGCATCAGCATTACACCGGGTGGAAATCGACCGGCGGCCTTGCGGCGAACCTGAACGCCGTCGTGACTGGCGCGGCGAACATGCTCGGTGCGATCGGGGTCCCGAGGGTGTTGGCGACCACAGCGATGGGCGTGTTCATTGCTGCTTTCACCGGGACAACCCTTGACACGGCGACCCGGCTCCAGCGCTACGTCATCACGGAGCTGGCCTCGACGGTGCGCTTCAGGCCGCTCACGACAACCCATGGTGCAACATCGGTCGCGGTGCTCTCGGCTGCGGCGCTCGCCCTGGCACAGAGCGGTGGTAAGGGTGGTCTCATGCTCTGGCCGCTGTTCGGCGCGAGCAACCAACTGCTCGGCGGGTTGGCGCTCCTCGTGACGACGGTCTACCTCGTTCGCCAGGGGAGAAACAGCCTCGTCACCGGTATCCCGATGGTGTTCATGCTCCTCATGACCGGTTGGGCGATGATCGAGAACTTCCTCGATTTCTGGGAGACGGGGCAGTGGCACCTCGTCATCATCAACGCCGTGATCCTGGTCCTCGATGCCTGGATGATCGTCGAGGCGGTTGCAGTGCTGCGCCGCTCAGGAAAGGAGAAGGCTCCGGAGCACGAGCCTGTCGCCGTCGTGTCCTGACGGGTGGGATGGCGGAACCGGAGGTCCCGCTCGTCACCCCTCCGGCCAGAGCGCGCGATGATCCGGGTTCGTCACGTCGATGGTGTCGAGGACCGCATCGAACAAGGCGACCCCATACCGGGCGATGTATGGGAGGATGGCATACACTCGTTCCTGCGGCGATCCGGTGGGATAGAGCGCATCTGCGATCCGCCGGAGACTCACCTCTCGCCGCCGCTCGCGGCGACGCATTTCCTGTTCTATCTTCCGCTCAAGCTTGTTCATGAGCGCCTGCGTCTTTATCCGGGCGGAAGTGGCCGCGTTCCGCATGCCGGGCAGTCCTTCGCCCACCGCCGCCTCCAGCCGCCCGTACGCCGCATCAAGCTCTCGTCGGCAGGCGTTGATCACTTCTCCGAACTCCCGCTCGGTCCGCTGCGACGCCAGGAGTCCGATCCACCGGTCGAAGGGCTGGAAGGCGTCTTCGAGGCTGATCCCCTCTTCGCGCGCGATGGCCTCAATCTCCTCGGGGATGATCGTGAACCGCGCCCTCGGAACGACGAGCGGCATGGGCAGGTCGTGCCGCTCGTAGAGCACCCGCGCCTGCGCCATGTAGGCGATCTCGCCCGGGCCCATGACGTGCGCGACGGTGGGAAAGACGGCATCCCCTGAGACCGATCTCAGCAGCGCGCCGGCGCTGAATCGCTCCGGTTGCTCGTCGAGCAGCTCCTCCATCTCGTCCCGGCTCAGCCGCGCATCGCCTCCCGCCCAGGTGAACCGGTCGCCGTCGATGTCGATGCGCCGCCGCGCGCCGGCCTCGTCGTCCAGAAAAAGGAGCGTCCCGCTCCCGGTTATCCCGACCTGCGGACGGTATCCGGCTCGTCTGATCTTCTCGTCCCGCTCTTCCACCGCCCGGCGCGAGCCTTCGGGGTCGCGGATCTCCCTGAGGAAGACCGGGGCCATGAGGCGCTTGAGCCGCCGGTCGTCGGGGGTAACCAGGATGAGCCCGAACTTGCCGAGCCACCGCGCCATGAGGCATCCGAACGCATCCGCCCACGACCGACCCGGCTGATAGGCCACCGTGAGGGCTTCACGAACCTCGTCCCGTCCGGGGCCTTCCGGGAGGACACCGAGCGCGTCGTCGAGCCACCGTCCGATGTCCTGACCAAACCTGAGCCGAGAGATGCGGGGCAGATCACCGTCAATGGTCATCTCATGGCGGAGCGTCTGCGGTTGCCCCGCGCCGTCGAACAGCACGGCGTGATCGATCTCCCCCAGGTCGTGATCGTCCGCGGCAAGCCAGAAGACCGGCACGACCGGAACACTGAGGACGGCGCTCAGATGCCGCGCCCACCGGACCGTGCTGAGCGCCTTGTACACGGTGTAGAGCGGACCGGTGAACAGGCCGGTCTGCTGTCCCGTGAAGACGCAGAACGCACCCCGTTCGAGAAGGGCGATCTGCTGTTCCGTCTCTCCGCTCATCCCCCACGCCGCGTTCTGCCGTCTGAGGATGCTCGCGAGTTCGCCTCTCGGATAGGGACGTTCTCCGAGTAGCTGGACGCGCCTCCGTAGATCGCCCAGGTCGCCCGGATGTGCCCCGTAGAACCTTCGTGCGAACTCCGGGTCGCACAGATAGCGCCCCAACAGACCGCCAGCGGCGAGGGAGGGGACGTGTTCGAGGGAGGTGGGAGGCCGTTTCCACTGCATCAGCGCGTCGTCCCTGCGAGGATGAGGCGGGGTGAGGACGCACCGTACAGTGCTCCGTCGGACGAACCGAACAGGTGGCTGATGCGCAGGCCCGCTCGTTCGGTGAGACCGATCAGTTCCGGCAGTCCGTACATCCGCACCGACTCGGTGTAGACGCGGACGTGCTCGCCGCGCCTCAGGGTGAGCGTCTTGATGATCCGGTTACGCTCCGCGTCAATCCGTCGCTCCTGGGTGAGCTGGATATCCCCGATCCGACGTTCATCGTGCGGCACGAGCGTCCGGATGACCCAGTCCCGGTTCAGATAGTCGATGATCCATCCCCCGCCGGGTCGCAGGCTCGTCCGGATAGCTCGGAGCGCTGCAAGGTTCTCCTCGTCGCTCTCGAAATAGCCGAAGCTCGTGAAGAAGTTCACCACCACATCGAACCCCCCGGGCTCGACGACGTTCCTCATGTCGCACTCCAGGAACCGGACGGACACGCCCGCCTTGTCGGCTTCTTTCCGCGCCTCGGCAAGCAACTCGCCCGACAGATCGACGCCGACGACCCGGTAGCCGCGCCGTGCCAGTTCCACCGCGTGCCGTCCTGCCCCGCAGCAGAGGTCGAGCACGCGCGCCCCGACCGACGGGTTGAGCACCCGCTCCACGAGGTCGATCTGTTCGATCGCCTCGGCTTTGTCGCGGTGCGAGTAGACCTCGAGATAGTCGCGCCCGAACCATTCGGCATACCATGGTTGCGCCCGGTGCAACGGTCGGTCCTGCACGAGGTACTCCGGGATAGTCTGAGCCAGATGTCCAGATTGAGAAGATCACGCGCGTCTCCCGGAGAGGACAAGTCCTTCCGAATCGGCCCCGGTGTCCGATGGCATCGTCTCAGGCGAGATGTGTCCGATAATACAATATGTTACGCGAATCTATTCGAATCCCCTCCCGCGAACTTCCCGCCGACGGGTACCACTCCCTATATTGGGAGAGACCTCTTCAGGTGGGGCTGGTGTGAGTCGGTCGCAGACAGTGGTCTACGCTTGTCTGCTCGTCGTTTCAGCGGCGGCGAGCGCCGGCGCCGAACGAGGAAGCAGCCGTCCCGTCGACTCCGCACGCGTGATCGTCTCCGGCGCGCGGCGGTTCTCCGAGGAACGGGTGCGCACGTGGGCGCTCGGGCGGGACGGCCTCCGCCGGATCGCACAAGAGTACGCCGAGGCGGGATACTGGTCGGCGGCGATTTCCGATTCCACCGGGTACAGCGCCGACGGCGATTCGGTCCGATGGATCACGATTCGCGAGGGGCCGCCCGCTACCCTGGCAAGCGGGCAGTTCCCGGCGAACCTGAGCGGTCCCGCCGACGTTCCGGACTGGATGAGGCGCATCCTCCGCCGACAGGCGGAGGCCGGCCATCCGTTCGCCCACGTGGCGCTCGCCTCCGCTCGTGAGCCAGAGGACGGACACTTCGTCCTCGAACCGGCGCTCGAACCCGGCCTGCTCGTGCGGGTCGCCCGCGTGAGACCGTTCGGGAACACGGTGACGCGGGCGGAGGTGCTCGCCCGCGAACTGCGCCTGCGACCCGACGCACCGTACGACGAGCGGCAGGTCCAGCGCTGGCGTCGGCGCCTCGTGCGGACCGGCTACTTCGAGGATGTCGGAGAGCCTTCCGTCGTGTGGCATGACTCTTCGGCGGGACAGGCGGACCTCGTCATCTCCGTCGTGGAGGGGAAGCCGAACCGCTTCGAGGGCGTCGTCGGGTATCAACCGGGCACGGCGGGAGAGAGCGGGCAATTCGCCGGCCTCGTGAACCTCACCCTCGGCAATCTCTGGGGGACCGGGCGGCTGCTCGACGTGCGGTGGAATCATCCGCTGCCTGCGACGACGACGCTCGATCTGGCCTACCGAGAGCCGTGGGTCGCCGGGTACCCGGTGGATGCCGAGGGGCGACTTGCCATCGAGCAGCGCGTCGGCTATGCCCTCGAACGGATCGAGCTGGCGCTCGGCGGCGAGATCATCCCGGACCTGAGCGCGAGCGGAAGCCTCGGGCGGGAGATCGTCCGGAGCGATTCTATCGTCTTGCTCGGTGGACCGAGGTATCGCGGCATCACGCTGCGCGGGGTGGTTGACTATGACACACGGGACGAGCCGCTCAACCCGTCGCGGGGACTGCGGTATCATCTCGACTGGCTCTACGCGTTCCGGCGCAACCGCGTCAACGACCCCGACTTCATCCGATACTACGGGGAATCCGATACTACAGGGGAAGGAGCGTGGCCGAGCCGCGAGCGCACGTCCACCGTCCGGGTCGATCTTGAGCACTACTTCCCGCTCGGGCGGGTGTTCGTCTTGGCGCTTGGATGGCACGGCGCGCAAGTGACGAGCGACAAGGACAGCACGGGGTTCAGCGCAGCCGATCAGGTGCGCCTCGGCGGGGCGCTCACGTTGAGAGGCTACCGGCAGGAGCAGTTCCTCGGCGACCGTGCCGTCTGGGGCAACCACGAGCTGCGGTACCGGGTCGGGACCTCGTCGCGCCTGTTTGCCTTCCTCGACGCGGGAACCGTGCGGGCGCGACGATTCGACCCGCAGACGCAGGAGATGGTCACCACCACGGCGTGGCCGGTCGGCTACGGCGTCGGCCTAAGGGCGCGGACCGGGGCGGGTCTCATCGGCGTTGACTTCGGCTGGGGCAGACAAGACAGCTTCGGACAGGGCAAGGTCCACGTGAGGCTCGAAACGGTGTTCTAGGCGTACGGAAAGACACAAAGAAGGTCGGACGCGATACAGGAGGACGTTTGTGAAAACGATGAAGTCCGTCGAGGCTGTGGCCAGTGTGTCTCCCGAAGGAACGCTTACGGCTCATGTACCGCCGGAGATCGAACCGGGAGAGCACAAGGTTATGATCCTCATTGAGGAGTCACAGAAAACAACCAAGAAGAGGCCGCCGCTCGATTTCCCTGTTCCGATCTTGGTCCGTGGCCGGAAGGGCTGTCGTTAAGACGAGAGGACATGTATGGCGACGATGGACGGTAGGCGTCGGCTGTTCGCCCTCCGACTGAAGTCGGGGGCTACCGAGAGCAAAGTCGGCTGAAGCCGACTGCATAGCGTTCTATTGCGGGTAGATAGAGTCACCTTCAGGTGACTTCGATGAGAAACGCGAAGCGTTTCCTGTAACCCTCGACTTCAGTCGGAGGGCGACCAGAACGGCGCGCTGTAGGGCCTGTTCGCGAACCGCTCCTACCAGCGGGAACATCGAAAGATTCTTTGCGCCGTTGCGCCTTTGCGCCTTTGCGTGAGATTCTCTCGTTGGTAGTCGAGGAGAGGAATCATTGATCGCATCCGATTTCTGTCATCTGCACGCCCATTCGTGGTACAGCCTCCTCGACGGGGTCTCCTCGCCGGAGCGGCTCGTCCAGCGTGCGGTAGAGCTTGGGCATACCGCGCTCGCGCTGACCGACCACGGGGCGATGTACGGGAGCATCGAGTTCTATGAGGCCGCGAAGGATGCCGGGATCAAGCCCATCGTCGGCTGCGAGGTCTACGTCGCGGCGCGGAAGCATACGAACAAGGACCCGCAGCGGGACCGACACTCGCGCCATCTCGTCCTGATCGCTCGAAACAACGAGGGCTACAAGAAGCTCATGCACCTCGTCACGCGGGCGCACATGGACGGGTTCTACTACTACCCTCGCGTCGATCACGATCTGCTCCACGAGTACGGCGACGGCCTGATCGCCCTCTCCGGCTGCATCGCCAGCGAAATCCCGCAGGCGATCATCAATGGCGATATGGACCGCGCACGAAAGCTCGTGCACCTATATCAATCGCACTTCGGCAAGGAACACTTCTTCCTCGAAGCCCAGCACCATCCCGATATCGAGAATCAGGCGAAGGCGAACAACGGCATCTTCGGACTGGCGGAAGAGTTCGGAATACCGGTCGTGGCGACGAACGACAGCCACTACGCCTGCACCGACGACTCCGAGGCGCAGGACGTGCTGCTGTGCGTCCAGACGAACAAGACCATCGAGGATACTGACCGCCTTTCGATGATGGGCGGCGACTACAGCATCGTCCCGACCGAGCAGATGGAGTCGTACTTCTCCGACGCGCCGGAGGCGCTCGCGAACACGATGCGCGTCGCCGAGATGTGCGACATCGAGATCGAACTTGGCAAGGCGCGCTTGCCCGCGTTCCCCGCGCCGAGCGGGCAGACGAGCTCCGGCTATCTCCGGGAGCTCTGCGAAGACGGTCTCAAGAGGCGGTATCCCATCGAGAAACTTGCCGACGGCACGTGGGCGCTTATCAATGGACACGCCGAGGACGAGCTCCCCGTGCCGCTCCCGGCCATCCTCGAACGGCTTGATTTCGAACTCGGCGTCATCAGCAGGATGGGGTTCGATGCCTACTTCCTCATCGTGTGGGACTTCGTCACGTACGCGAAGAACCGAGGCATCGTCGTCGGACCGGGACGCGGTTCGGCGGCGGGGGCGCTCGTCACCTACAGCCTCGGCATCACCGACCTCGACCCCCTCAAGTACGACCTGTTGTTCGAACGGTTCCTCAACCCCGACCGCGTGTCCATGCCCGACGCCGATATCGACTTCGACGACGAACACCGCGATCGGGTGATCGAGTACGTCCGGGAGAAGTACGGGCGCGACTGTGTGGCGAGCGTGATCACGTTCGGGACGATGCGGGCGAAGGCCGCGATTAAGGACGTGGGGCGGGCGATGGGCCTTACGTTCGACGAGACCGACCAGCTCGCCAAGCTCCTGCCGAACAGGGCGGGGACCGAGTTGGCGGAGTGTCTCGAGACGGAGCCGGACTTCCGCCGGGCGGTTGAGTCAAACGAGACGTACCGGCGGCTCGTGAACCTCGCCGTGCGGCTCGAAGGGGTCACGCGCCACACCTCGGTGCATCCGTGCGCGGTGGTCATCTCCGACATCCCGCTGGAGAACTTCACCCCGCTTCAGTACCCGCCGCGGAGCGAGGACGTCGTCATCACCCAGTACGGGGCAAAAGCGCTCGAAGCACTCGGGCTGCTCAAGGTGGACTTCCTCGGCCTGCGGAACCTGACCGTCATCAAGAAGACGGTCGAGCTCATCAAGAGGAGCCGGGGCATCGACCTGGATGTCTACACCCTCCCGCTCGACGACTCGGAGACGTACGAACTGCTCTCACGAGGCGACACGACGGCGGTGTTCCAGCTCGAATCGTCCGGCATGAAGCGCTACCTCCGGGAGATGAGGCCGAACCGCTTCGAGGACATCATCGCCATGGTCGCCCTCTATCGTCCCGGGCCGATGCAGTTCATCGACGAGTACTGCGCCCGGAAGCATGGGCGCGCCAGGGTGACGTATGGTCATCCCCTCATGGAAGCGGCGCTCAAGAGCACGCACGGCATCGCGGTCTACCAGGAACAGGTGATGCAGATGTCCCGCGACTTGGCGGGATTCACGCGCGGGGAAGCAGACACGCTCCGGGTAGCGATGGGCAAGAAGATCGCCGCGCTCATGGAGAAGATGAAGGGCAAGTTCGTCACCGGGGCAGCCGGGCGTGGCATTGACGAGGCGCTTGCCAGCAGGATCTGGGCCGACTGGGAGCGGTTCGCCTCGTACGCGTTCAACAAGAGCCACGCGGCGTGCTACGCGTTCGTCGCCTTCCAGACCGCCTATCTCAAGGCGCACTACCCGGCGGAGTTCATGGCGGCCTCGCTTTCGTCGGAAATGGATAACTCGAAGCGGATCATCGTCCTGATCGACGAATGCCGGAACATGGGAGTCCCGGTCCTGCCGCCGAGCGTGAACGAGAGCGAGCTGGAGTTCACCGTGGCGGACAGGGGGATCCGGTTCGGCATGCTCGCCGTAAAGAACGTGGGCGCGAACGCCATCGAATCGATTACCACGGCACGCACGGAGGGTGGAACGTTCACCTCGCTCGCCGACTTCTGCAAACGGGTGGATCTCAAGGCGCTCAACAAACGCATGATCGAAAGCCTCATCCACGCGGGCGCCTTCGACGACCTCGGCGAGCGAGGACAGATGCTTGCGGGCCTCGACGCGGCGATCAACTGGGCGCTCACCGAGCAGGCGGATCGATCGAGCGGGCAGACCTCGCTCTTCGCATCGGGCGGAGCCGAAAGCACCGCCCCGCTCGGCACCGAATCGCCACTCCCCCCCGCTCAGGAGACCTCTGCCAAGGAACGCCTCGCACAGGAGCGTGCGCTCCTCGGTTTCTACGTGTCGGGACACCCGCTCGATTCCTACCGCCGGGACATCGAGCTGTTCTGCTCGCATTCAAGCGAGGACCTCGAGGACACCGCTCCCGAAGCCCCGGTGCTCGTTGCCGGGATCATCGCCTCGATCCGGCGGATCACGACGAAGCAGGGCAAGTACATGGCCGTGCTCACGTGCGAGGACTTCTCCGGCAGCTTCGAGGTGGTAGTCTTCCCCGAGGCGTATGAGGCAAGCCGCAAGTACCTCGTGCAGGAGCAGATCGTCCTCGTTCGCGGCGCGCGGGGGCGCGATGAGGCGAAGGTGATCGCGACCGAGATTATCCCGGTCGAAAGCGCGCGCCAGCGGCTTGCAAGAGCTCTTGATGTAACCATCACCTCGCGCCAATTGACGGAGAGCGGCATCGCCGAGTTGAGGCGTATCGTTTCTGCCAACGGCGGGACGCTGCCCGTGTTCGCCCATGTCGCTACGCGTGCCCACGGCACGCTCGTGTTCAAGCTGAAAGGCGGTGCCATCAACCCCACCGACGAATTCCTCGAACAGCTGGCCAACCACCCGGCGGTGGAAGCGGTGAAACTCCGCCCCGCTCCCCTCGAAGCGCCGCAGCAGAACGGTAGACGCCGCACGGCGCGTGCGGAAAACGGGTAGCAACACGAGGGTTGCCCCCTCCCGCTCGGTCCATCACAGGGACAATGGCGCCTTTTCTGAGGGTGCAAGGCCTTGCGCCCGTACCCGCCGACCACCTGTCCGCAAGATCCGACCTACTCCCGCACGACCGGCGGCGGGGTTATCTCGTAGATGTCGCCGCACGATTCGTTCATGCTCTCCTTGTCCGCGCCAAGGCCGACGTAGAACCTCCCACCGGCGTACTCGAACGAGCGGGCGAAGGTCAGCGCACCGAATCTGACAAGTCGCCGAGGTAGAGCAGCTTTTTCCTCCGGGCTTCGCCGTACGCGCTGTCGCCTTCTCACTTCGTAAGATAGTCGAGCCGCCCTGTTTGACACACTGCCACGAGCAGATTCCCGGCGCCTCGGCTGGTGACTGTCCGGTTCCTGGGGTAGATTAGAAGTCACGGATTCCTGCCTAGAAGAAGAGGACGCCACCATGCTGAAAGCGCCTCCGGAAGAGAGTCGGACGCTCAGGACGGAACGCATCGAATGTGACCTCGTCGTGGTCGGCGGCGGTCTGGCGGGGGTATGCTGCGTCGTCACCGCCGCCCGTGCGGGGATCAGGGTTGCGCTCGTGCAGGACCGGCCCGTGCTCGGTGGGAACGCTTCAAGCGAGGTAAGGCTCTGGGTGCTCGGCGCGACGGCGCACATGGCCAACAACAACCGCTGGGCGCGGGAGGGCGGCGTCATTGACGAACTGCTCGTCGAGAATGTCTACCGCAATCCAGAAGCCAACCCGGTCATCTTCGACACGGTCGTCCTCGAGAAGGTCGTCGAGGAGCCGAACGTCACCCTCCTCCTGAACACCGCCTGCATTGACGTGATGAAGTCCGGTCCCGACACGATCAGCGGCGTCCGGGCGTTCTGCAGTCAGAACTCGATACGGTACGAGATCGCTGCGGCGCTCTTCTGCGATGCGTCGGGCGACGGCGTCGTCGGGTTCCTCTCTGGCGCGGCGTTCCGGATGGGAGCGGAAAAGGAGTCGGAGTTCGGCGAGAAATTCGCGCCGAGCCAAGAGTATGGCGAGCTGCTCGGCCACTCGATGTACTTCTACAGCCGGGACGTCGGCAAGCCGGTGAAGTTCATCCCGCCAAGCTGGGCGCTCCGAGACATCACGAGGATTCCGCGCTACGGGGCGTTGAACGCATCGAGCAGCGGCTGCCGCCTGTGGTGGCTCGAATACGGCGGGCGGCTGGATACGGTCCACGACACCGAAAAGATCAAGTGGGAGCTGTGGAGGGTGGTCTACGGTGTCTGGAACTACATCAAGAACTCCGGCAAGTTTCCCGACGCCGAGAACCTGACGCTCGAATGGGTATCGCTCATCCCCGGCAAGCGCGAGAGCAGGCGCTTCGAGGGACCGTACATGCTGACCCAGCAGGACATCGTCGAGCAGAGGCATCACGACGACGCGGTGAGCTACGGTGGCTGGTCCATTGACTTACACCCGGCGGACGGGGTGTTCAGCGAGAAGCCGGGATGCAACCAGTGGCATTCGCGGGGAATCTACGAGATACCCTATCGCTGCCTCTACAGCCGGAACGTCAGGAACCTGTTCCTTGCCGGGCGGATCATCAGCGCATCCCACGTCGCGTTCGGCTCCACCCGCGTCATGGCCACGTGCGCCAACTCCGGGCAGGCGGTCGGCATGGCCGCGGCGATGTGCGTGAAAGAGAACCTCCTGCCGGACGACGTGACGAAGCCGGAGCACACGAGGCGGCTCCAGCGAGACCTCTTCCGCGCCGGGCAGCACATCCCCGGCTTCCAACTCGACGACCCAAACGACCTCGCGCGGAAGGCGACGATCACTGCCACAAGCCGCTACCACCTCAAGGAATTCCACCCCGACGGACCGCTCTTCCCGCTCACCCGTTCCATAGCCCAGATGCTCCCGGTCTCCGCCGGGAAAGCGCCGAAGGTGAGCTTCCTCGTCGATTCGCAGGACATCACGAACCTCTGGGTCGAACTCAGGACGAGCGACAGACCCGACAACTACACGCCGGACGTGCTCCTCGCCAAGAAGGAAGTGATGCTTCCCGCCGGGAAGGACCTCGTCGTCGAGGCAGACTTCGACGTTGAGATCGACGAGCCGCGGTACCTGTTCTACGTCCTCCAGAAGAACGAAGCGGTGCACGTCCGCTGCACGAACGAGCGCGTGACCGGCGTGCTTTCCGTCGTCCACCGGGGGACGCAGACCCCCGATCACGACATCGGGGTCGAGTCGTTCGAGTTCTGGCCTCCGCAGCGTCGCCCCGGCGGCCACAACCTTGCTATGACGGTTGACCCGTCCATCGACGTATTCAACCCGGAGAACGTCGTGAACGGCCTTGCCCGTCCCACGTCCGGACCGAACGCGTGGGTTGCCGACCCGGATGATCGTTCGCCTGCGCTCACGATCATCTGGGACGAACCGCAGACCATCGCCCGCGTCGATCTCTCGTTCGACACCGACTTCGACTTCTCCATGGAATCGTGCCTCTGGAACCACCCGGAGCGGGCGATGCCCTTCTGCGTGAAGCATTACGAAGTCACCGAGGCGAGCGGCGCAGTGCTCGCGTCGGTGCGGGACAACCACGTCACGCGACGAACGCACGTCTTGGACAAGCCCGTGACGACGGACCGGCTCACGATCCGGTGCGTCGAAGTGTGGGGTAAGGGCGTCCCGGCGGCGGTATTCGAGGTACGCGCCTATGAGGCAGCGGAGGTCTGAAACGGTGACCAGCAAAGAAACAATCGCGGAAATGGCGTCGAGGATTGGACGCGAGTTCCGACCGCGTAGGGTAATCTTGTTCGGCAGCTACGCGCGCGGGGATGCGACCGAGGAGAGCGATGTGGACCTGCTTGTTGTCGTGGACGAACCCCGTCAGCGAGGGAAACGCAGTGCCCCAATCCTCCGGGTCCTCGCGGAAGAGTACGCAGTTCCGGTCGATGTCATCGTGCGAACGACGGATTCCCTTGAACGAGAGTCGGGCGTGCCGGGTACGCTCGGCGATGAAGTGAGCAAGGAGGGGGTCGTTCTCTATGAAGCCACTTAATCCAACGCTCGATTGAGGAGACCTCATGAACCTTCTCGTCCTGTGCACCGACACGTTCCGCGCCGATTACCTCGGCTGCTACGGCAATGACTGCATTGAGACGCCGCGCCGGGCGGACGGCTGCGGAACGGGTGAGGGCCTCCTAGTGCGGTTGAGTACTTGCCATCCGGGGCGGGAAAGCATGTCCATGGTAACCTCGTATCACGCGAGGAGGAACGACAATGAAGCAGATGCTAGGGGTAGCCTGTGTTTTGACGCTGCTGGTTGTTGGGTGCATGGCGATGCCACAAGTGGCCATGTATGCTCAAGCGTATCCAGCAAGAGGCCCAGACGATAGGATTGACGTGTATCAAACGAGTCTGCCCGACCGGCAGTACGTGGAGATCGCTCTCATCACGTGCGGGGATACCGACGATTCTTGGAACATGCGTCAAATACTTATGAAGGCAAGGGAGATGGGAGCCGATGGTATAATTATCACGGGGCGGTCTGGTTCATATGGCATCGGAGCACCCGTCGGCGGGATGACGTACGCTGTGGCGGAGGGATATGGAATCAGGGCTGTGGCAATCAAGTACAGGTGATGGCTAACAGGTTGGCTCGCCGCTCAGACAGAAGCAATGGTACTCAGATGAACCTTCTCATCCTCTGCACCGACACGTTCCGCGCCGATTACCTCGGCTGTTACGGGAATACGTGGATCGAGACGCCGCACCTCGACAAGCTCGCCTCGGAAGGCGTCGTGTTCGAAGACTTCCACGGCGAGGGATTGCCGACGATCCCCTCCCGCCGTGTGTTCTACACCGGGAGGAGCATCTTCCCGATGCGCTACATCCCCCAGAAGAGCGACCCGGTCCAGCTTCCCGGCTGGCACGCGTTGTTCGACGAGGACGTTACCCTCGCCGAATGGCTCTCCGAGCGCGGCTACACGACCGGTCTCGTGTGCGATCTCTACCACATCATGAAGCCGGGAAAGAACTTCCATCGCGGGTTCGACTCGTGGCAGTGGATTCGCGGGCAGGAAACCGACCACCTGATACCGACGCCGAAGGGCGAGTTTGACGACTACGCGCCCTACGTCAAACGCGGCGAAGTCCCGAACGAGAACCGTAAGCGTATGGTGAGCCAGTACCTCAACAACCGCTCGTGGTGGAAGGGAGAAGAGGACCACTACGCCGCACAGGTCATGCGGGCCGCCGCCGACTGGATCGGGAACTACGGTCACAAGCAGCCGTGGCTGCTCTGGGTGGAGAGCTTCGACCCGCACGAGCCGTGGGATGCGCCCCTCGACTACGTCGAGCGGTACTGCCCGAACTACAGTGGTCCGGAGATGGTCTGGGCGCCGAGTTTTTCGCGCAACTGCACCGACGAGGAGTTCCGCCGGATCAAGGCGCAGTACGCCGGTGAGTGCTCCCACGTGGATACGTGGTGCGGACACGTCCTGGATATGCTCGAACGGAAGGGGCTTCGGGACGACACCATCGTCGCGTTCACCTCCGACCACGGCACGATGATGGGCGAGCAAGGCGAGATTCACAAGGGACAGGACCGCGCCCGGATTCAGGTGACGCGCTCACCGCTCATCATCCGCCATCCGGACCGACGATACGCGGGAACGAGGGTCCAAAGCCTTTCCCAGCAGCAGGACCTCATGCCGACGCTCCTCGGCCTCGTCGGAGAGCCGGTGCCCGACCGGTGCGACGGAAAGGACCTCTGGCCGATGGTGACGGGACAGAGGGAAGGTGATCTCTACGAGGCTATCATCACGTCGTTTGGCTGGTACGCGAGCGTCCGGACGAAGGAGTGGAACTACGTGACGCCGTGGTCGAAGAACGTCGGGGCGAACCCCCGCCCGCGGGAACTCTACCATCGCTCGACCGATCCCGACGAACTGACGAACGTCATCGAGAAGCACCCGGAGGTCGCACGGGAGCTTCAGGTGGTTCTCGACGAGGCGCTCAAGGGGTATCGGGAGAGCGGCGGCCACATCGAGGGGACCGAGACCCCGGCGGCGATACCGGGGATGAAGTGGTAAACTAGTGCACTGTCAACATTGTGTTGACAGGTGTTCGGGCAGACAAGAATGTCTGCCCTACCGCGCAGCCTGTTGGTGGGGCGGGCATTCCTGCCCGCCCGATCCCTCATTGCAGCGTTGACAAGCCACTAGTGCCTACTTTCGTAAATGACTATATGTATTGACAAGGGAGACGGGTTGGACGTGTCGCTTGGTCCATTCGAAGGGTGCGGCGGCTTGGTTGTATGCTTCGATGAACGCAT
>Ga0315282_10001371_pt1 | contig 45932 bp, 41 predicted proteins | sample YL17G07_20_MG_FD_203693 | JGI IMG/M metagenome (GOLD analysis project Ga0315282, IMG submission 203693) | Sediment microbial communities from Yellowstone Lake, YNP, Wyoming, USA - YL17G07_20 | ecosystem: Environmental > Aquatic > Freshwater > Lake > Sediment | place: USA: Wyoming | collected... | reverse complement strand
TGCCTGGGGACAACATAAATCTAACGATAGAGCTTATTGCACCGATAGCGATGGAGAAGGAGTTACGGTTTGCCATCAGAGAGGGTGGAAGGACTGTTGGTGCAGGTGTTGTTGCAGGAATACTGGAATGAAAAAAACACAGATAAACGCAGATATTGTTCACAGATTAGCGCAGACCTCTGCGATAATCTGTTTTTCATCAGTGATCATCCGTGTAAACAGGCAATTAGAAAAAAGGAAATTTAAAGGATGCGTGATATAATTCTTTTTCAATGTACAGAGTGCAAGAATAGAAACTATTCAAGCATGAAAAATAAAAAGAATACGCCAGATAAACTTCAGTTAAAAAAATACTGCAGACATTGCAGGAGGCATACAGTACACAAGGAGACAAAGGCATAGGCCAGTAGCTCTAACGGCTAGAGCATCGGACTCCAAATCCGAGGGTTGGGGGTTCAAATCCCTCCTGGCCTGCCAGTTAAAGTTACAAATTACAAGTTATAAGTTAAAAGTTTGAAGTTATAAGTAATAAGCTATGAGCAAAGAGTAAAACTGTTAAATGGAATGTTAGACAAAGTTAAAGAATTTTTTAGAGAAGTAAAGATCGAGATCAAGAAGGTGGTTTTCCCTTCACGGGATGAACTGATGGGTTCGACGTGGGTGGTAATAATCACCGTCTTGGTTATCTCAATATTCTTAGGGATTGTCGATCTCGGCCTTTCAAAAGTGGTCGGGATAGCATTAAGGTGAAACCATTGGGGAAAAACTGGTATGTCGTTCACACGTATTCAGGATATGAGGAGAAAGTGAAGCTTACAATAGAAGAGAGAAGAGATAAAAAAGGTCTGCAGGATAAAATATCAAGGATCCTCATACCTACAGAGAAGATTATAGAGATCAAAGGTGGTAAAAGGAGAGAGAGTGACAAGAAATTTTATCCTGGTTATATTCTTGTAGAGATGGAAATGGATGACGAGACATGGCACATCGTTAGGAACACACCGCGAGTAACAGGCTTTGTGGGTGGGACAGATCCTGTTGCTCTTTCTGAGGAAGAGGTTGCGGTTATCCTCCAGCAGATTGAAAAGGGGCCCATGCCTCAGGTTAAGACGAAGTTTCAGAAAGGAGAACAAATCAGGATCATTGATGGGCCTTTCACTAATTTTGTTGGTTATGTAGAAGACGTTGATATAGATCATGGCAGGCTTTACGTTATGGTCAGTATATTCGGCAGGCAGACATCTGTAGAGCTTAATTTTTCCCAGGTGGAAAAGGCTTAAGGAGGCTTAGATGGCTAAAAAAAAGGAAGTAGTTGCTCAGGTCAGACTTCAGATACCTGCTGGAAAGGCAAATCCAGCACCCCCGGTAGGACCAGCTCTTGGTCCGCATGGGATTAACATTATGGAATTCTGCAAAGCCTTTAATTCACAAACCCAGGCACTGGGAGATACCATAATACCTGTGGTATTAACGGTTTATTCTGATCGATCATTTACGTTCATAACCAAAACGCCTCCTGCGTCAGACCTCCTGAAAAAGGCAGCAGGTATTATAAAAGGTTCAAGCATACCAAATAAAGATAAGGTTGGAAAGGTTACATCAGCCCAGATCAGAGAGATAGCGCAAAGAAAACTCCCGGACTTAAATGCTTACTCTCTTGATGAGGCTGTAAAGATCATAAGCGGGACCGCTAGGAGCATGGGCGTAGAGATAATAGATTGAAGGTGAAAAATGGGTAATAAAATAAAAGCAGCGAAAGAAAAGGTCGAGAGAAGCAAGGAATATTCTCTTGAAGAGGCAATACGTATTGTAAAGGAAGCTTCCTATACAAAGTTTGATGAGGCCGTTGACTTAGCTCTCAATCTTGGTATCGATCCAAAGAAATCAGACCAGATGGTTAGGGGATCTGTTAGCCTTCCCCACGGGATAGGCAAAAAGGTGAGAGTTCTGGTTTTCGCAAAAGGAGAAAAAGAAAAGGAGGCTGTTGATGCAGGTGCAGATATTGTTGGTGCCGAAGACCTTGTCGAGAAGATAAGCAAGGGATGGCTTGACTTTGACAAGACTGTTGCGACCCCTGATATGATGGGCCTTGTGGGGAAATTAGGTAAGATTCTCGGTCCACGAGGACTTATGCCAAACCCTAAACTTGGTACGGTGACCTTTGATATTGCGAGGGCTGTAAAGGAGATAAAAGCAGGAAAGGTAGAATATAAGGCCGAAAAAGCAGGGATTGTGCATGTGCCGATAGGTAAAGTTTCTTTTGATAACCAGAAGCTTCTCGATAATGCTAAGGCGGTGCTTGATTCAATCGTAAAAGCTAAACCAGCAACGAGCAAGGGCAAGTATCTGAAGAAGATATCCATCTCATCAACTATGGGGCCAGGGGTAAGGATTGATATAGCATCTCTGGGAAAGGGGGTATAACCTGAAAAAGGAGAAGAAAGAACAATTCATAGCAGAGCTGAATGATGAGTTTCATAAAGCAAGGGCATTAATCTTTACAGATTATCGGGGATTGACTGTTGCTGAACTCTCGGAGTTTAGGAGTCTTCTGAGAGAAGAGGCTATCAAGTATAGAGTAGTTAAAAATACCCTTGCTACAATTGCTTCTCGTGGTACACCCGTTGCAGTTGCACAGGACTTCTTCAAAGGTCCTATCGGGGTAGTTATCAGTTATGATGACCCCGTGCTGACAGCGAAAAAGGTACTTGAGTATTCAAAGAAGAACGAAAAGCTTAAGGTCAGCAGTGGCATTATCGAAGGGAAGTTCTGCATGTTAGAGGATATAAAGGCTGTCGCTGTGTTACCGTCGAGGAAGGTATTGCTGTCCATGATTGTGGGCTTGTTCCAGACATCTATCGGTAAATTTGCCTCTGCCCTGAGTGCGACGATAAATAGTTTTGCTTATGCAATGGAAGCTTTGAAAAATAAGAAAAGCAGTTAGTGAATAGTGAAGAGTGAATAGTTACTACATAATACTATTCACTAACAACTATGCACTAAATAAATAAAGGAGGATTCTAAGAATGGCTACTACAAAAGAACAGGTTTTTGAATTTATTGACAACATGACGGTTCTCGAGATGTCGAAGTTCATAAAAGAGTTTGAAGAGAGATATGGTGTAACTGCCGCAGCGCCAGTTGCTTTGGCTTCTATACCAGGAGCTGCTGCGGGAGCAGCTGCTCCAGAGGTAGAGGAAAAGACAAGTTTTGATGTCATCCTATCTGCTGCTGGGGAGAAGAAGATACAGGTTATCAAGGTTGTGAGGGAACTTACGGCGCTCGGGCTCAAAGAGGCAAAAGACCTTGTTGATGGAGCTCCAAAACCGGTAAAAACGGCCGTTACAAAAGAAGAAGCTGACTCAATAAAGGCAAAGCTCGAAGAACAAGGTGCAACAGTAGAGATTAAATAGGGGTAGATGTTGGGGATGAGGGTTTATTTGATACGTTGCCTGACCCAGTCCCAAAACATAGTCAAGAGCAAGAGTTCTCAGGGGAAGAGCACGTGCGAGAAAAATTTGCAACTTTTTGATAAAATAAAATATAAACCTGTTAAGATTGAATATTTTATCTAACCTAATCCCCCAAGACCCAATAAAGAAAAAAGGAGAAATATGGCAAGAGTTTTAAGAGAGAGATTACGCTTTGGAAAGATCCCTCTCTTCCTGGATGTCCCCAACCTTGTAGAGATACAGAGGAGATCCTATGAGAAGTTTTTGCAGATGGATGTTCCCATGGACAAGAGGGAGGAGATAGGGCTACAGGCTGCATTCCTCAGTGTATTTCCGATCATGGATTACAATGAGACAGCCTCGATAGAGTTTTTAGGTTATATCGTAGGAGAACCAAAGTTCAGTGTCCGTGACTGTCTCCAGAAGGGGACTACCCATGCAGCTGCAGTGAAGATTAAGGTGAAACTCAATTTTTGGGAGGTTGAGCAAAAGGGAAACAAGAGGTTAAGGGAATCGAGAGAGGAAGATGTCTATATTGGTGAGATGCCTTTAATGACTGATACGGGAACATTCATTGTCAATGGTACAGAACGCGTCGTTGTCAGTCAGCTCCACCGTTCCCCAGGAATATTCTTCAGTTATGACAAGGGCAAGACTCATTCCAGCGGAAGGCTTCTCTATTCTGCGAGGGTGATACCTTCAAGAGGTTCGTGGCTCGATTTTGAGTTTGATGCGAAGGACATCTTGTATGTGAGGATAGACAGGCGGAAAAAGCTTCCCGCAACGATAGTTCTGAAGGCTCTCGGCTATACCAATGAAGATCTCCTAAAAATTTTCTATCCTGTAGAGATAATCAAGATAGAAAACAATAAATTTACACGCCCCGTCAGTGAAGTTCTCATCGGGATCAAATCTTCTCGTAACATCGTTGACCTTCATTCAAAAGAATTGATTGTGAAAGAAGGAAGCAAGATTACACGAGGTGCTATTAAAAAGATGGATACCTATGGGATCAAGGAGATACCCATCTTACGGGAAGAGATTCTTGGGAGGGTTACCCTGAAAGATATTATCGATCCATCAACAGGAGAGGTGATACTCGAGGGCAATGAGGTTATTACAGAAGATGCTTTAAACAGAATTCTCTCTCTTAAGATTGATGCCCTCAGCCTTCTTTTTATTGACAATGTCAACTATCTGTCTTCCCTCAGAGATACCCTTTTAACAGATGGTGTCAGTACTGAGGATGAGGCCCTTGTTGAGATATACAAAAAATTGAGGCCTGGCGAGCCACCTACTTTAAATGCTGCTAAGGCACTCTTTAACGGATTGTTCTTTGACTCGAAACGATATGACCTTGCACCTGTTGGACGCTTGAAACTGAATAAACGGCTTGGTATTGATGTCCTGCTCGGAAATAGAGTGCTTACTGATAAAGACATTATTGAGATCGTTCGGTATCTTTTTGCCCTCAGGACAGGCAAGGGAGAGGTTGATGATATAGACCATCTCGGGAATAGGCGGGTCAGAGGTGTTGGGGAACTTCTTGAAAACCAGTTCAGGATCGGACTCGTGAGAATGGAGAGAGCCGTAAAGGAAAAGATGACCCTCACAGACCTCGAGACAGCAATGCCGCATGATCTTATCAATGCTAAACCAGTCGTTGCTGCTGTCAAGGAGTTTTTTGGTTCAAGCCAGCTCAGCCAGTTTATGGACCAGACAAACCCTCTCTCTGAGATTACCCATAAGAGGAGGCTTTCTGCCCTCGGTCCAGGAGGACTTACCCGTGAGAGGGCAGGATTTGAGGTAAGGGACGTACACCCAACACACTACGGGAGGATCTGTCCAATAGAGACGCCTGAAGGTCCGAATATCGGACTCATAACCTCCCTTGCAACATATGCAAGGGTAAATGATTTCGGCTTCATCGAGGTTCCTTACAGGAAGGTAGTGAATGGCAGGGTTACAAAAAATATAGACTACCTATCAGCGATAGACGGCGAAAAATATATCATTGCTGAGGCGACATCACCCATGGATAGACACGGTAATCTTCTTGGAGAGACTGTTTCTGCAAGGGTTGGAGGAGACTTCAGGATGGTATCACCTCAGGAAGTTGAATACATGGATGTATCTCCAAAGCAGATTGTTGGCGTCTCTGCTTCCCTCATACCCTTCCTTGAGAATGATGATGCAAACAGGGCCTTGATGGGGTCGAATATGCAAAGGCAGGCGGTCCCGCTCTTACAACCAGAAGCCCCGATAGTAGGGACAGGCATGGAAAATGTGGCAGCAAGGGATTCGGGAGCTCTTGTACTTGCAAAGAGGGCCGGTGTTGTTGAGAGTGTAGATGCATCAAGGGTTGTCATCAGGGTTTCCGATGATGGAAGAAGTGTAGATATATATAACCTCATAAAGTTTCATAGGTCTAACCAGGCGACGTGTCTTAACCAGAGACCAATCGTAAGGGTTGGCGATGTCGTAGAACAAGACGATGTTCTTGCGGAAGGTCCTTCTACCGAGCTTGGAGAGCTTGCCCTTGGCAAGAATATCCTTGTGGCTTTTATGCCGTGGGGTGGATACAACTTTGAAGATGCGATCCTCATCAGTGAAAAGCTTGTAAAGGACGATGTCTTTACATCAGTGCATATTGAAGAGTTCGAAATCGAGTCAAGAGAGACAAAGCTTGGGCCGGAAGAGATCACACGTGATATCCCTAATGTTGGAGAAGAAATACTCAAGGATCTCGACGAAAGCGGGATCATAAGGATGGGTGCAGAAGTAAAGCCAGGGGATATTCTCGTGGGTAAGGTCACACCGAAAGGAGAAACACAGCTCACGCCAGAGGAGAAACTCCTGAGGGCAATATTCGGAGAAAAGGCAGAAGAGGTCAAGGAGAGCTGTCTTTATGTTCCACCCGGGATAGAGGGAACGGTTGTTGATGTGAGAGTATTTTCAAGGAAAGGTACAGAGAAGGATGAAAGGGCAAAAAGCATAGAAGAGGAGGATATCCATAGACTCCAGCGGGACTTCGAAGAGGAAGTGAGGATTATAAAGGAAGAGAGGTTCAGGAAGTTCAGGGACCTCCTCCTTGGGCAGAAGGTCACCGAGGATGTGAAAGACTCCAAGACCAAAGAGGTTATATGCCCGGAAGGGGGGGAATTGAAGGCGGAACATCTCAATAGGATAAAAGATGAGCATCTGATGCGTATCAAGATAGAAAACAGTGCCATCCGTGAGAAGATGGATTCTGTCCACAATGAGACGAACCAATATATCCGCTACCTTGAATCAAGGTACGATGAAAGGATTGACAGGGTAAAGGCTGGTGATGAACTTCCCCATGGAGTGAATAAGGTAGTAAAGGCATATGTTGCGATGAAACGGAAAGTCCAGGTAGGTGACAAGATGGCCGGCCGCCATGGCAACAAGGGAGTGGTTGCAATGGTACTTCCCGAAGAGGATATGCCGTATCTCCCTGATGGAACACCTGTTGATATTGTTCTGAACCCCCTTGGTGTCCCATCGAGAATGAACGTGGGGCAGATACTCGAAACGCATCTTGGGTGGGCAGCAAAGGCCTTGGGACTTTATGTTGCGACCCCTGTCTTTGAGGGGGCAAAAGAGTCAGAAATAAAGGAACTCCTTGGGAAAGCAGGCCTACCGAAATCAGGCCAGATAACACTGTATGACGGAAAGACAGGTGAGCCCTTTGATAGACCTGTTACTGTCGGATCTATGTATATGATGAAGCTCCATCACCTTGTCGATGATAAGATGCATGCCCGTTCCATTGGGCCTTATTCTCTTGTTACACAGCAGCCTCTCGGAGGAAAAGCACAATTTGGTGGACAGAGGCTCGGTGAAATGGAGGTATGGGCACTTGAGGCTTATGGCGCAGCCTATACGCTCCAGGAGTTTCTTACCGTTAAAAGCGATGATGTTACTGGAAGAGCGCATATGTATGAAGCAATTGTGAAAGGAGATGCGACCCTTGAACCAGGGATACCGGAATCTTTCCATGTATTAATCAAAGAACTCCAGAGTCTCGGACTTGATGTAGAGCTCCTGGAGAAAAAGGAGAAGGGGGAATAGTTTGGTAGAAGATATCTATTCAATCTTTCAGAAACCAAGGAATCCATTGGACTTTGAGGCCATACGGATTAGACTCGCGTCACCGGAAAAGATAAGAGAATGGTCGTACGGCGAGGTTAAAAAACCAGAGACAATAAATTACCGCACCTTCAAACCTGAAAGAGACGGTCTTTTCTGTGCGAAGATCTTTGGACCTGTTAAGGACTGGGAATGTATATGCGGTAAATACAGGCGTATGAAGCACAGGGGGGTAGTATGTGACAAGTGTGGAGTCGAAGTTGTTCAGTCAAAGGTGAGGCGTGAAAGATTAGGGCATATTGAACTTGCGAGCCCTGTAGCTCATATATGGTTCCTCAAGGGGGTACCGAGCAGGATAGGAACGCTGCTCGACATGACAATGCGACACCTTGAGAAGGTACTCTATTTTGAAAACTATGTAGTAACAGACCCTGGAGACACATCACTCAAAGAAAAGGAACTCCTCAATGAGGATGCATATAGAAAGAAGACCTTGGAGTATGGTTCACGATTCAAGGCAGGGATGGGTGCTGAGGCAATCAGGGAGCTTTTGAGGAAGGTTGATATCGAGGCCCTCGCTACAGAGCTTAAAGTAAAGGTGAAGGAGGCATCATCCCTCGGAGTAAAGAAGAAGCTTACGAAGAGGTTGAGAGTTGTAGAAGCCTTCAGGAAATCTGGCAATAAACCAGAATGGATGATTATGGATGTAATACCCGTTTTACCTCCTGATCTACGACCCCTCGTACCATTAGAGGGTGGACGGTTTGCAACCTCTGACCTGAATGATCTCTACAGAAGGGTTATAAACAGGAATAATAGGCTTAAGAGACTGATGGAGCTGAAAGCGCCAAGTGTAATCATCAAGAATGAAAAAAGGATGCTCCAAGAGGCTGTTGATGCCCTCTTTGATAACGGGAGGAGGAGCAAGATTCTGAAGACTACGACAAAGAGACTCCTGAAGTCTCTGAGCGATATGATAAAAGGAAAACAAGGGCGATTCAGGCAGAATCTCCTCGGAAAACGAGTTGATTATTCAGGCAGGTCTGTTATTGTCGTAGGTCCTGAGCTGAGGCTTCACCAGTGCGGTCTTCCAAAAAGAATGGCCTTGGAACTCTTTAAACCTTTTATTTTCTACAAGCTTGAAGAAAAGGGCTATGCTACGACAATAAAGGCAGCAAAGAAGCTTGTGGAGAAAGAGCAGCCTGAGGTCTGGGATGCCCTCGAAGAGGTGATAAGAGAACACCCTGTACTCCTTAACCGCGCGCCAACTCTCCACAGGCTTGGTATCCAGGCATTTGACCCAGTTCTCGTTGAAGGGAAGGCTATAAAGCTACATCCCCTTGTGTGTACTGCCTTCAATGCGGATTTTGATGGAGACCAGATGGCTGTTCATATCCCTCTTTCGATAGAGGCTCAGATAGAGGCAAGAGTACTTATGATGGCTGTTAACAATATTCTTTCTCCTGCGAACGGAAAGCCTATCGTTGTCCCAACACAGGATATGGTCCTCGGAATTTATTTTCTGACAAAGGAAAAAGGGGGTGCTAAAGGGGAGGGAAGGATATTCGCTGACCCTGAGGATGTCCGGGTTGCTTATGATGCCGGGATTCTGGATGAACATGCAAAGATTAGGGTAAAGATGAATGGAGAGCATATTGATACGACAGCGGGCAGGGTTCTCTTCAGCGAGATACTGCCGAAAGGAATCCCCTTCTCCATGATCAATAGGGACATCACAAAGAAAGAGATCGGCAAACTCATAGAATACGCATATAAAAAGGCCGGCAAGCGGGAAACGGTTGTCTTCCTTGACAATCTGGAAAAGGTCGGCTTCTATTATGCAACAAAATCTGGCATATCCATCTGTATGTCTGATATGCATATACCATCAAAGAAGGCTGGGCTCATACGCACAGCGGAACAGGAGGTTATCGAGGTTCAGAAACAATATGCCGATGGCCTTATCACCCATGGTGAACGCTATAACAAAGTGATTGATATATGGGCAAATGTGACTGAGAAGATTGCAGATGAGATGATGAAGGAACTCGGCGCTGAGGAAGACAGAACCTTTTCTGAAGAAGACCTCAGAGCAAGGAGGTCTTTTAACAGCATCTTTATGATGGCCGATTCAGGCGCAAGAGGGAGCACCGCTCAGATACGGCAGCTTGCAGGTATGAGGGGTTTGATGGCAAAACCCTCTGGTGAGATTATAGAGACACCAATAACAGCAAATTTCAGAGAGGGGTTATCCCCACTACAGTACTTCATTTCTACGCATGGCGCACGGAAGGGACTTGCTGATACAGCTTTAAAGACGGCGAACTCGGGTTATCTCACAAGGAGGCTCGTTGATGTTGCCCAGGATATTATTGTTACAGGGGATGACTGCGGGACGTCGGACGGCATTACTGTTGTGTGCCTCGTAGAAGGAGGGGAAATAATACAGCCTCTGGAAGAGAGAATTTTTGGGAGAATAGCTGCTGAGGATATCAAAGACCCTGTAACCAGGGAATTGGTCGTGAAAAGGAATCAAGAAATAGATGAGGAACTTACACAGAAGGTCATTGATGCTGGGATAGACAGGGTCAAGATACGCTCTGTGCTCACATGCCAGTCAAAGCACGGTGTCTGTACAAAGTGCTACGGTAGGGACCTCGCAAGGGGTGAACCTGCGGAGATAGGCGATGCGGTGGGTATCATTGCAGCTCAGTCTATTGGTGAACCTGGCACGCAGCTTACGATGAGGACCTTCCATATCGGAGGCGCAGCTGCAAGGGTAGTGGAGCGAACAGTTCTTGAGAGTAAAAACCCCGGGATGATAAAGTTCATAAATATTAATACGGTAAAAAACAGGGAAGGCCTCTCTGTTGTTATGAATAGGAATGGGAGTATTGCTGTTGCAGATTCAAAGGGCAGGGGAAAAGAGAAATACTCTGTCGTCTATGGAGCAAAGCTCCTTGTTGAGGACGGTCAGAAAGTTGAAGTAGGGCAAAGACTTGTTGAATGGGATCCCTATTCTACACCAATACTCACAGAGATCGGCGGGAAGGTAGCCCTTGGCGACATTGTTGAGGGGCAGACGGTAAAGGAAGAGGTTGATGAGACAACAGGCCTTTCTCACAAGGTAATAATAGACTATCCTGCGAGTATGAGGCCAAGGGTTTCGATCAAAGATGAGCAAGGAAGGACAACAAAGATTTCAGGAATAAGCAATCTTGCGAGGTATCTCCTGCCATCAGGGGCACATATCCTAGTTGAAAAGAACGATCCCGTATTTCCTGGGGACATACTCGCAAAGATTCCGAGGGAGACAACAAAGACAAAAGATATAACAGGGGGACTGCCAAGAGTTGCTGAACTCTTCGAGGCAAGACGCCCAAAGGAGCAGGCAATCGTCGCAGAGATAGGCGGCATGGTAGAGTTCAGAGGAGCACAGAAAGGAATGCGAGTTGTTGTTGTGAAGGGAGGAGATGATGTAAGAGAGTATCTTATCCCGAAAGGTAAGCACGTCAGTGTTCATGAAGGTGACTGGGTAAGGGCGGGGGAACCACTCATGGACGGTGCAGTAAATCCTCACAATATCCTTGACATCCTCGGGCCGAAGGAGCTCCAGAGATATCTTGTTGATGAAGTTCAGAAGGTTTACAGACTCCAGGGTGTTTCGATTAATGACAAGCATATAGAAATTATTGTCAGGCAGATGATGAAAAAGGTAAGGATTGAAGACCCCGGTGATACAATGTTCCTGACCGGTGAACAGGTGGACAGATTACCCTTCCAGGAGGAGAATGCAAAGGCGAAGGCACAAGGTGGCAAGCCCGCACAGGGGAAACCTCTCCTCCTTGGTATTACAAAGGCATCTCTGTCGACAGACAGTTTTATATCTGCTGCCTCATTCCAGGAGACAACGAGGGTCCTTACAGAGGGAGCTATCAATGGTGATATTGATGAACTCAGAGGACTCAAAGAGAATGTGATTATGGGGAGAATAATCCCGGCTGGCACAGGGATGACAAAGTATAAAAATACCTTTGTGAAGAGGGAGCTCCAACCATTTATTCCTGTTATTCCTGAACCTCAGGTTGAAACGAAATAGCGAGCGCATTCCCCGCAGCTTGCTGCGGGGTTAGCGAGCGAATATGATAAAAACAACTCCTTGCGTTAAGATACCCTGCGGTCTTGCCGCAGGGTTCTTCATAAATAAAATCATGTGAGGTGGCAGAAAATCTCGCGATGTCTGACACCTCACAAAATCACCACTTCATCGCTGATATTATGCTTGGAAGGCTCGCACGATGGCTGAGACTGTTAGGGTTCGATACAGTATACTATTCCGACATCAGTGACAGGAGGCTTATTAAGGTTGCAAAAGAGCAGGGGAGGCTCATCTTAACGAGAGACACACGTCTTATAAAGATTAAAGGGATCAAGGATTATCTTCTCATAAGAGCAAATGATTCCTTTCAGCAGCTCCTTGAGGTAATACATGCATTAGACCTGAAAGACTTTCATCTCCTCACTAGGTGTGTTGTCTGTAACGGGCAGCTTTCAAGGCTTTTTGATAAGACTGAGATAAAGGACTCTGTCCCTGATTTTGTTTTCCTTAATATTCATGTCTTTCTGAAATGCCATGATTGCGGTAAGGTATACTGGGAAGGTACCCACCCAAAGATGTTTCGGGACAAGCTTGCCGAGGTTCTAAGCAGTAATCCTTCTTCCTGTACGGGGTTTTCTTCTTAACAGTGCCTTTAATCCCTCCATCGAGGCAGATACAAGAACACCAAAACCTAAAATTATCCCAAGATCAAAGGCTGATGGTTTTAGTATCCCAAAGGAATTGCACACAGAGGGTATCTGGATTAGTCCGGCGATCAGTACGAGCTCCCACACGATGGCCAGGACGAGCCATTTATGCGGTGGTACCTTAAAAATGCTGTACCTTAGTGACCTGAAGTTGAGGGCAATGATCAGTTCTATAATTATGAAAAGGAAAAATATCTGTGTCCTTGCATGTGTTATATCAGTGAGTTCATAGAAAAAGAGAAAATAGAAAAATGGAATTTCAATCAACAACCCGGCGAGGATGAAGAACCTTACATCGCGTGAAAAGACACTCTCCTTCGGGTCTCTCGGTGCTCTCTGCATAATATCCGGATCTGGAGGAGCAAGCCCTAATGCGAGCGCGGGAAGCCCGTCTGTCGCCAGGTTTATGTATAATATGGCAGCCGGAAGTAAGGGCAGATATTTGGGGCCTAATAGTATTACTACCCCACCAATCACGGCTACCTCTGTTATATTGGCCCTGAGGAGATAGGTGAGGTATTTCTTAATATTGTCATAAATCCATCTCCCACGCTCTATTGCCTTCACAATGGTGGCGAAGTTATCATCACTCAGAATCATATCAGATGCCTCTTTTGTTACCTCCGTGCCAGTGATCCCCATGGCTATTCCTATATCAGCATGTTTGAGGGCCGGCGCATCATTCACACCATCGCCGGTCATTGCTACTACCTCTCCCTTTTTCTTCCATGCCTTGACTATCTTTAACTTATCCATCGGCGATATCCGCGCATAGACAGTTACCTTATCCGCAATCTTTTCAAATTCCTCTTCAGGCATCTGTTCTAACTCTTCACCCGTCAGCACCAGGTCACCTTTATTATAAATACCGATTTCCTTCGCTACGGATACAGCTGTAAGTTCATGATCTCCTGTGATCATGATGGTCCTGATGTGTATATCTCTGCAAACCTTCACAGCCGCTATCGCCTCCTCTCTTGGTGGGTCCATCATCCCCACAAGTCCGAGAAAGATCATTTCCTTTTCAATCTCTTCTTCTTCGTAAGAGATGATCCCCTCAGGGAGTTGTTTATAGGCTATCCCAAGGATTCTCAATGCAGACTGAGCCATTTCTTTATTGACCTTTAAAATATGATCCCTTGCCTGATCCTCCAGTTTCTTCATTCCACCATCTTCCAGGATATAAAAACATCTTTCAAGGATAACCTCCGGAGCCCCTTTCATAAAGGCTGCCTTTTTCCCGTCTTTCATTTGATGAATGGTAGCCATCCTTTTTCTCTCGGAACTGAAAGGGATCTCTTCTATCCTTGGATTTTCGCGCCATATCTCAGCCTGCTGCATGTTTACCTTTGCTGCTGCCACAACGAGAGCACCTTCTGTGGGGTCACCCTTAATAAACCATTTGCCGTCTTTTTCCTCCAGCACAGCATCGCTGCAAAGAATACCTCCCTTAAGAAGCAGGTGCAGAGATTGAGAACTCGAAAAATATCCTTCATGGCTTTCAAACCTCCCTTTTGGTTCATAGCCCACACCGGTAACCTCAAAGTGTTTACCACCAGTAAATATTCTTCGTGTAGTCATCTCTCCTTTTGTGAGGGTACCCGTCTTATCCGAACATATTACCGTGGCGCAACCGAGGGTTTCTACAACAGACATCTTTCTCACAAGTGCATTTCTCCTGGCCATCTGGTGCATGCCGATGGCCAGGGCACCTGTTACAATGGCTGCCAATGCCTCCGGGACTGCTGCTACTGCGAGAGAGACAGCAAACATTACCATACTCACGATGAACCCTGCATCAATCTTGCCGCCTGAAGCTTCTCTCATGATGCTTATTCCTGCAACTATGAAGCAGAGCGATACAGAGATGATGCCGAGCCATTTGCCTATCTCATCCGTCCTTTTTTCCAGAGGGGTTTTTTTTGGATCTGCAGCAGTCACTTCCCCGGCAATCTTGCCAAACTCCGTATTCATTCCTGTTGATGTGACAACTGCCTTACCCCTTCCGTATGTAAGTATTGTGCCTGCGAAGACCGTATTTTTCCGGTCACTTATGGGTATATCCTTTTGCAGTGGGTTTATATCCTTCTTTACAGGAAGAGACTCTCCGGTAAGGGATGCCTCATCACATTTCAATGAATGGACTTCAATAAGCCTGGCATCTGCAGGAATCTTATCTCCAGCCTCAAGGATGAGGATATCCCCTGGAACGAGGTCCTTTGCAGGAATCTCTTCTTCTTTACCTTCTCTCAAAACTGTTATGGTAGGAGAAAGCATCTTGTTCAACGCCTCAAGTGCACGCTCTGCCTTATACTCCTGGATAAAACCAAGAACGGCGCTGAAGATAACTATTAAACCTATAATGGCTGCGTCCAGAACTTCCCCGATGAGTATGGAAAGGACTGTGGCTATCAGGAGGATGATTATAAGGGTATTTTTAAACTGATTGATAAAGAGGGCATATGGTGAAACCCTCTCTTCTTTTTTCAGTTCATTATAGCCATACTTTTCAAGGCGACTTTTCACCTCTTCAGAGGTCAGACCACTCAGAGGATCGGTATTCAGTTCCTTTAAGACCTGAGGTGGATCCATCAAATGCCAGATCATGTCTGCCATGAAACCCTCTTGAGATATTCTCCTGAAGCCCCTTCTGTTGTGTTCATTAACCTAATACACCGAGCTAAAAAGTAAGTCATTATAGGAAGCAGCAAATCTTTTGTGGAGTTTAACCATTCAAAAATTCCCCTCTTTTGTAAAGAGGGGTGAGGGGAGATTATAAATTCTCGATTGTCTTTTCCATCTTCAACTACAGGCTTTTGCCTACATGAATAAAAAAAGAATATTAAACGCTTATCTTTACCCAAACGTTGCATTAACAAGGAGGCAGACATGCTGAAAAACCCCTGCAAATCGACAAGATTTTATTCTGATACACGTGACCGTGATTTCACCTTTTGTGTATTCCTGAAAAGGCTGGCAGACCACATGGGAGGGCTGTAAGGTGTCGATGGCAGGGCTTTTTCATCACATCTGCCTCCTCAAACAAATAAAATTTATGCAATTGGTGGGTTTAGTAATCCCCCTTACTCCCCCTTTAGAAAAGGGGGATTTGAATGGGATATATTATCGCCCCACAAACATTTTGCTACTTACGTCATTATATCAGAAGACTCTCGACTTTACGAATTTATGGTATCGTATTTCATATCCTGACTAAAACAAAATAAATGTACAGGCAGTGATGCTATAAACTGTCAAAGATCGTAAAAGACTTTTTGTGAGATATTATCGTTTCTGTCATTCCCCGACCCCCGATCGCGGTCGAGGGCATGCTTGATCGGGGAATCCAGAGAAAGGAGCTGGATTTTCCCCGAAAGCTTTCGGGGGAAATGACAATCATTGGAACAGAGTTCGCTATGAATAGGTCATATCTCGGCACATTAGATTATTCTGACCCTCTTTACGAAATTCTTCTTTCTCAAGTTTTTCCTGATGTTAAAGACCCCGTTTTACATGTCAACAGAATCTCAAGCAGAGCAAAGAAGTACATCCCGAAGTAGATGTATATGAGGTTTTTCATGCAATCATGCATAGATATGGTAATAAGAAATATTCTCAGGGCATTGTTGTTGATACGGCAATGTTCTTCAGGTCATTGACGAAAAGGCATTTTGCTTTGTTTCCCTATCTTTCTGAGGCATTAACTCATTTAAGGAAAAAATATAGAATTGCAGTTATATCTGATGCGCAGTGGGTTTTTGCAGAACCCGAAATCGAAATGCTCGGTCTTGACCGATTCTTTACGCTCAGGATTCTCTCATCATGCTTTGGATTTAAGAAGCCTGATGTGAGACTTTTTACAATAGCAATGGGAAAGTTCGGGGTAAGGCCTGAGGAGTCCATCTATGTTGGTGACAACCCTAATAAAGACCTCTTAGGTGCCAAAAGGGCAGGAATGAAATTTCTCTTTTTTGGGGAAGAATTTCAGGAGTATCAGGAGCATAATGCTCTTAAACCTGATGGAATTTTTTCTGATTATTCTGAACTGGAAGAAGTGGTCTCAGGGGAATTTCATTCCTGATTAATACAGACCCATTGCATCTCTCACACGCTGCATTGTCTCTTCTACAGTCTTCTTTGCCTTCTCCGTGCCTTTCTTTACGACGTCATCAAGCATATCAGGGTTATCGATAAGCTCTTTGCGCTTTTCCCAGATTGGCTCCATAACCCTGAAGATATTTTTGAGGAGGATCTTTTTGCAGTCAATGCAACCGATGCCTGCTGTGATGCATCCCTTCACTACCTCATCCTGTTCTTCTTTTGAAGAGAAGATTTTATGGAGATGATATACAGGTGATAATTCAGGGTTTCCCTTATCTGTCCTTTTTATCCTTGCAGGATCAGTCATCATGGTCATGATCTTTTGTTCGACTTCTTTAGGGCTGTCAGACAGGAATATTGCATTGTCATAGCTTTTGGACATTTTCCTCCCGTCAACACCTACTACCTTTGGGAACTCAGTAAGGAGTGCCTCTGGTTCGGGGAAGATTTCTCTGTAGAGGTAATTAAAACGCCTTGCGATTTCCCGGCTTATCTCGAGGTGTGGCACCTGATCAATTCCCACAGGCACATATTTCGCTCTGTATATCAGTATGTCTGCCGTTTGGAGAAGGGGATATCCAAGAAATCCATAGGTGGAAAGGTCTCTGTCTTTGAGTTCCTGCTGTTTTTCTTTATAGGTGGGGACTCTTTCGAGCCAGCCGAGGGGAGTTATCATTGAGAGGAGGAGGTGGAGTTCTGCATGTTCAAGAACCCTGGACTGCAGAAAGATAGTGCATTTCTCAGGGTCTAAACCTGCTGAAAGGAAATTGATGAGGATGTCTTTTGTGGATTCTCGTATATTTGAAGGTTCTGCATACAGTGTCGTAAGGGCATGCCAGTCTGCAACGAAGTAGTAACAATCATACTCTTCCTGGAGCCTCACCCAGTTGTTCAGCGCCCCTACCAGGTTTCCAAGGTGGAGCTTACCACTTGCCTGCATTCCGCTTAAGACTCTGTCTTTCACATCAAACCTCCAAAGGGTATAAGGAATATACTTATTATGAGTTTAATGAATGATTGAATCGGTACGATAATGTAATGGGCGATCCCTGTAAACCAGAGAGCGAGGACAATCAGAATACCATAAGGTTCAAGCTTGCTGAATTGATAAGAATGTTTTGTTGGTAAGAGGCTCGTGACTATTCTTCCTCCATCTAAGGGCGGGACAGGAAGAAGGTTAAACGCAGCGATAAAAATATTAAAAGATATGCTGTATTGAAGCATTATTGAAAGAGGTATCATAATTTTCTGGCTGACGGATGTTGATGAAATAGACTGAGGAAAAATCTTATGAATAAGGATAAAGAGTAATATACTTGCAAAAGCGATAATAACATTCGTAGCTGGTCCTGCAGCAGAGACAAAGGCTGAATCCCGTCTTGGATTTCTTAAATTGTGGAAGTTCACAGGGACAGGTTTTGCTGTACCAAAGATAAATGCACCGTTTGAGAATATAAAGAGCATAATGGGCACAATGATTGTGCCAATGGGATCTATGTGTGCGATCGGATTCAGAGTAAGCCTGCCCATCATCTTAGCTGTTGGGTCACCCAACCTGTTTGCTACAAAGCCGTGAGCAACCTCATGAAAAGTTATCGCAATTAAAATGGGAATGGCGGCTATGATGAGCTGTCTTGCAGTAGAGATAAAATCCAAAATGGTATGACCTTTCTAAATAGGATGTAAGATCTGGTCGATCACTATCCTTGCTGCCACGAGAGGATCGATAAAGATGCTGTCCATATCTTGTTCCAGGTCCCTTTTGTTCGAGAGATATGTTATGCGGTCCTGCATCCTGTCACGTAAGAAGCTCAAATACGCAGGTTCCCGTGTTGGTTTATATTTTTTATCGTAATCAGCCCCGAAAAGCTCTTTCCCATTTTTGGGAAGGAGAAGTCCCTGAAATGCTCTCCATTCCCTCCATTCAATGGTTCCCCTTACCAGTTCTGTGACAATGGAAAGGGAGAGTTCCTTTGGGATGTCAATGAGATTGCCATGAAGTCCGAAGGCATGGGTATTCATGATATAGCACTCGGTCCCCAGCTTAAACAATTTTTTGAATTGCATACAGTCTACAAGCAGAGGATGTACCCTGAAGGGGTTTGCGAAAGGTTCGATGACTAACTTTTCAAGTTCCTTCGGGTCAACGTTTTCAACCCCCTTGGCACGCATGGTACTCAGTGATGCCCCCATTGCTACGGCAAGGTCTTTGGAATTAACCTTGCAGATAGGAGGAAGACTCGTATCCTTCTGCAACCAGATAACCATTCCGGGCCTTTCGCAAGAATCTGAATGGTTAAACATATCTCTTGTTTTTAGACAACGGCCATTTTCGTTCCTTATATCTTCGCATACAATCTTTTTGCTCCCATCGGGCAGCTCTGTTATAGCTACATTCTGGGCTGAATAAAAATACTTGATAACAGGGTCTTGAAATTCAACAGCGTCTGTCTTATCAAAAAGACTCGGCTCGAGGGCAACGGTGAAGTCATTCTCCAGATCTATTAGGAATGCATCATCATGAATAACGGTAACCTTTTCGTCCTTCTTTAGTGTTCCTGCATGATCATGGCTATTGGTAATTGAAGATTTTCCTGAACCAGATAGCCCGAATACGGCGACAGGCGGCTTATTGCCTATTTTCTTGATGCCGCCATGGCAGGCGACCATATTCTGACGCACTCCTACAGTCCAGGCGAGAGTTAGGGTGCCTTTCTTCCTCTCACCAAAATAGCGTAATCCCAAAATAGCGATACTGTTCTGTATCTCGTCGATAATTACAAGCCCATTCGGGAAATCAGGATGTGACCATTCAGGGTCCGCAAATACAAGGATATCAGGCTCATCTAAGATGCGGGATTTCGCATACAGGTCAGCCCATGGTTTCATCCACGGGGTGAAGTTAAAACCCCAATCGAGCATGTTCTTGGCATCTGTTGCTGGGCTCAAAAGGTGAGCCTTGACCATAAAGTTAGGATGTAAACCGACTATCCCTTCAAGCCACAGAGATTCACGGCGGTTCAAATTGTATATTGCCTCTCCCAACAAGCAGAGATATTTGTCTCTGTCTTTTCCCATTTCCCGAACCAGTCTCCTTGCCCTGGCTGTGCGCCCGACAATCCCTCCATCATTAGAGATGAGAACTTTAGCATCCTTAGGAAGTTTAAACTGCTCAGGCTTGTGTATGGGTTCAGAGGTTGTAACGACCTCTGGTTGTTTTACAGCAAGTTTATAGAGCTCAGCCATTGTGGTCTTTCTCACAGAATTGGCAAAAAAGGCACTCTCGATGTATGCTCTCCAGGATGAGCCTGGAATCCTGTGTCTCGTCGCCATATTTCTCTTTTTCCTCCTCCTTCTTCTGAATAAAAACTATACTGGTTATGAAAAGGTATTGTCAAGGTATGGGGTAGCAATATATAATTAAAGATTAAATCATGACTGCCATAGTCATTATTCCTGCCCGTTATGATTCAACCCGTTTTCCGGGAAAGCCCTTATCTCTCCTGAGAGGAAAAACGTTGATTCAGCATGTCTATGAGAATTCAAGGGGCGCTCATCAAATAGATAATGTCATTGTTGCAACTGATAGTGAACCCATATTCGAGAAAGTGGTCTCTTTTGGAGGTAAGGCTGTCATGACGAGCAGGAAACACCCCTCAGGCACAGACAGGATAGCAGAAGTTGCTGCCTCAGTTGATTATGATATTGTTGTCAATGTCCAGGCTGACGAGCCTCTCATTCGGCCCCAGATGATCGATGATGTTATTGCACTCCTTCATGATGGAAGAGCCTCTCTTGGCACCCTGATAAAGAGGATAACAAACATTGAGGAAGTTTTGGACCCAAATGTCGTGAAAGTTGTCTTTGATGAAGAAAGTTTTGCACTCTATTTTTCGAGGTCACCAATACCTTATCATAGAGATGAATGGAAATCTTTGAAAGACTTGGTAACGAGTAACGAGTTACAAGTTAGCAGCAAAAAGAAAGACTTTAAAGATACTCCTCACTCGTCACTCATTACTCGTTACTCATTATATAAGCATATAGGTATCTATAGTTACAGGAGAGAGGCTCTTCTTGCGCTTTCCAGGATGGGACCAACAGGGCTTGAGAAGATGGAAAAGCTCGAGCAGCTCAGGGCACTCGAAAAGGGAATGAAGATCAAAATAAAGGAAACTTTCTTTGAAACATATGGGGTGGATACCCCTGAGGACTTAGAAAGGGTGGAAAAATGTCTAAGTACATCTTTGTAACAGGTGGTGTCGTTTCAGCCCTCGGCAAGGGTATTGCCGCTGCAGCTACAGGTGCACTCCTTGAGGCAAAGGGATTAAAAGTTACCCTTCAGAAATTAGACCCGTACATCAATGTTGATCCTGGTACCCTGAGCCCGTTCCAGCATGGCGAGGTCTTTGTTACTGATGATGGTGCAGAGACAGACCTCGACCTTGGACATTATGAAAGATTTACATCCGTGAGGACATCACAGGCGAATAACTATACGACGGGAAAGATTTATTATGATGTGATAACTAAAGAGAGGCGAGGAGATTATCTTGGAGAGACAGTCCAGGTAGTACCCCATATTACCGATGAAATTAAAAAGGCTATAAAATCCGTAAGCAACGACTATGATGTGGTGATAGTAGAGATTGGTGGGACCATCGGTGATATTGAGAGTCTGCCCTTCCTCGAGGCGATTAGACAGTTCCGATACGACGTTGGGAGAGAAAATGTACTCTATATCCATCTTACTCTTGTCCCCTATGTCAAATCAGCAGGTGAACTGAAGACAAAGCCCACACAGCACAGTGTAAAGGAGTTCAGGGAGATAGGTATTCAGCCTGATATCCTTTTATGTAGAACTGATAGGTCCCTTCCGCTGGATATAAAGAAAAAGATTGCAATTCATTGTAACCTTGACGGCGATGCTGTCATCGCTGCAAGGGATGTTGAGACAATATATGAAGTTCCCATTGTGTTGCATAATGAGGGACTTGATTACTTTATAGGGAAAAGACTTAACCTGAATTTACATGAACCTGATCTCACTCTCTGGGAAGATATCGTAAGGAAGATAAAGGAACCTAAGCATGAGGTTACTATTGCAATAGTCGGGAAATATACCGGGCTTAAGGATTCTTATAAGAGTCTAATAGAGGCTTTTACCCATGGCGGTATTGCAAACGATGCAAGAGTGAATCTCCAGTGGATTGATTCAGAGGAAGTAGAGGTTCAAGGTCCCGAAAAATATCTCTCTGAAGTTGATGGAGTTTTGGTGCCAGGGGGATTTGGATATAGAGGGATTGAGGGTAAATTAAAAGCTATACGATATGTTCGAGAGAAAAAGATACCCTATTTTGGTATATGCCTCGGGATGCAGTGTGCGGTGATCGAGTTTGCAAGAAATGTCTGCGGTCTCTCTGCAAACAGTTCAGAGTTTGATTTAAACACACGAGAACCTGTCATCTACCTTATGGAAAGGTGGTATGATTTCAGGAAGGGGGCAATAGAGGTACGTTCAGAGAGCTCTCAGAAGGGTGGTACTATGAGACTCGGGGCTTATCCCTGTGTTCTTGAGGAAGGGACAGCCGCCTTCAAGGCGTATGGTATCAGAGAGATATCTGAAAGGCACAGGCATAGATATGAATTCAATAATGCTTACAGGGAGGTACTCACACAGCATGGCATGAAGATTAGTGGCTTGGGTCCTGATGGAGAGCTTGTAGAGATTATAGAGATTGAAGACCATCCTTGGTTTCTCGGATGCCAGTTTCATCCTGAGTTCAAATCAAGGCCAACAGACCCGCACCCGTTATTCAAGGCTTTTATAGAGGCATCTATCAGAGAAAAAAGATCTTTATTCCCTTACCTAGAAGTCAGTACGGAAGAAAAACGCAGAGGCCTTTAGTATTGACAAAAGAAATAACGATAGCAGATACAAAGCTTGGAGGCAATAATCCGCTCTTCATTATTGCAGGCCCCTGCGTTATCGAAAACGAAGATATCGTATTCTATACTGCAGAAAGACTGAAGGAGATATGCCACGAGTTAGGTCTTCCCCTTCTCTTTAAAAGTTCCTATGATAAGGCTAATCGTACATCTCTTTCTTCATTCAGAGGCCCAGGCATAGAAAAGGGCTTAAGGATCCTCTCTGAGGTTCGGAGCAGATTCAAAATACCTGTTATCTCTGATGTCCACTCAGTAGAAGAGGTCAAGTCTGCCTCTCAGGTTCTCGATGCCATTCAGATACCTGCCTTTTTAAGCAGACAGACAGATTTGATCCTTTCTGCATCTCATACAGGTAAACCTGTGAATATCAAGAAAGGGCAGTTTCTCGCACCCTGGGATATAAAAAATATCATAGATAAATTTACATCTACAGGCAATCATGACCTTTTCATCACAGAAAGGGGCACATCCTTTGGATACAATAACCTCGTAGTTGATTTCAGGGGGCTATCCATAATGCGGTCCTTTGGATATCCTGTTGTTTTTGATGTAACTCACAGCCTGCAACTTCCCGGGGGACAGGGAAGCTCCTCAGGTGGTCAGAGGGAATTTGCAGAACCCTTAGCCAGGGCAGCCGTAGCAGTCGGGGTTGAAGGACTCTTTATAGAAGTCCACCCTGAGCCTGATAAGGCTTTATGTGATGGTCCCAATATGATCCCGATAGATGATGTGCCAGACCTTTTAAAAACGATTAAAAATATTCATCATGTAGTCTTTCCTCACGGGTAAGGAGACCACCAAGACAAATTTCTATGGAAATAAAATATCTCCTTTATTTCTTAATAGGTGGACTTGTTGTGAGTATTGTTACCTATTTCGCAAGCCAGGCGAAAGGTTTACTAGCAGCCTTTCTCGCCAATTTACCAGTCATAACAATGATAACCTTTTTGACTATTTATTTTGAATCGGGCCAGAAGGCGGTAGTTTCATATGCTGAGGGGTTAATCATTATGCTCTTCCCCTGGTTGGCTTATATATTTAGCGTTATCTTTTTGACAAAGAGGTTTGGATTTATTCCCTCGCTTATTATCGGAATTTCCCTTTACCTTTCATGTGCCTATTTCATAATGAATGCTAAAAAATTGTTTTGAAAAAGCATTCCTCGAAGGTATCCAAGGCAAAGAAAGATATTCTGTTTCTCAAAAGATATAACCCAATATAGTGATACTGATTTTCATTGCGAGCGAAGCGAAGCAATCTTGCCTTTTCTGAAGAGATTGCCACGCACCCTTCGGGTGCTCGCAATGACAGGCAAATCGATACTTGAAATGGTTATTGCTGGATTTGGGTAAGATATTTACTATGAAAAAGCTCATGTTTAAGCTTCAAAAGATGGATATGATACGATATAATAGCCTCGTGAATGTAATCTAAAGATGACAGACTAAATGGACAATATCCTTGATATAGCAAAAAGAGTCTTAAAGACAGAGGCAGAGGCTATCTATACCCTGATCGAAAAGCTTGGCAGCAATTTTGAGAGGGCTGTTGAGATTATTTATGAGAGTACAGGGAAAGTGGTTGTAACCGGCATGGGCAAGTCAGGTCTTGTGGGTAAAAAGATAGCAGCCACACTGGCGTCAACAGGCACGCCTGCCTTTTTCCTGCACCCTGCAGAGGCAGGTCATGGCGACTTAGGTATGGTCACATCCAATGATGTGATAATAGCCATCTCAAATAGCGGTGAAACTGAAGAAATTGTAGGGTTGATACCCTTTCTGAAAAGGTTTAACCTTCACCTCATCTCGGTGACAGGGAACCCAGAGTCAACACTATCAAGAGCAGCAGATGTGACCCTTGATGTATCCGTAAAAGAAGAGGCATGTCCTCTCGGGATTGTACCAACTGCTTCAACTACTGCAACCATGGCAATGGGTGATGCCCTGGCTGTTGCCCTGCTTATGAAAAGGGGATTTAAGAAGGAGGACTTTGCCTTTTTCCATCCTGGAGGAAGCATTGGTAAAAAGTTACTTATTACGGTGAAGGACCTTATGCATACGGGGGATGCAATCCCGAAGGTTTTCCTCGGAACCCCCATGTCAAAGACGGTGATAGAGATGTCTTCTAAGAGACTCGGCCATACCCTTGTCCTGGACAATGACAGTAAGGTCGCAGGGATAATAACAGATGGCGATTTAAGAAGAGGGATAGAAAAGTGGGGAGGAAAGCTCTTTGAATTGACGGCGGAAGAGGTTATGATAAGAAATCCAAAAACAGTATCTGAAGAAGAACTTGCTGCAAAGGCATTATCCATTATGGAAAGTTTTTCGATAACATCCTTAGTAGTGCCTGACGGATATGGAAGAGCCATTGGGATAATACACCTGCACGATATATTGAAGCAGGGGATAATCTAACAGATTCAAGAGAATTTACCCAAACGTTGCATAACAAGGAGGCAGACATGCTGAAAGACCCCTGCAAATCGACAAGATTTTATTCTGATACACGTGACCGTAGATTTCACCTTTTGTGTATTCTTGAAAGGGCTGGTAAACCACATGGGAGGGCTGTAAGGTGTCGATGGCAGGGCTTTTTCATCACATCTGCCTCCTCAAACGAATAAAATTTATGCAACTGGTGGGTTTATACAGGGTTTGATCAAGGGAAGATGCAAACGTAAGCGATGTTAATCTCGATGTTTTCATAATGAAAAGTATTTCTGAAAAGAAGCTTCTAAAAGTTGCTAAGAACATCAAGCTCATTATCCTCGATGTTGATGGTGTGCTTACAGATGGGAGTATTATTCTTGACAACGAAGATAATGAGTTCAAGTCCTTCCATGTGCGTGATGGACATGGAATTAAAATGCTCATCAGGGCAGGGTTTACAGTAGCTATGATAACTGGCAGATATTCAAAGGTTGTTGAGAGGAGGGCTCGTGAACTCGGAATTACAGAGGTATATCAGAGGTGTTTTGACAAGAGAGTTGCTTATCGGCATCTGATTGAAAAATATTCTGTTGACTCAGGTGAGGTTGCATATATTGGTGACGATATTGTTGATCTCCCTCTTTTAAAGGGTTCTGGCTTTCCTGTTGCTGTTGCAGATGCTGCTGTCGAAGCAAAGAATGCCGCAATGATGATAACAAAAAACAGAGGAGGCAGGGGAGCAGTCAGAGAGGTATGTGATTTTCTTCTTAAGGCAAAGGGACTGTGGGAAGGCGTGATAGATGAGTACTCTCAGACTTAACCTTCCGACGGTCCTGACCTTAAGCAGAATTCTCCTTGTCCCCGTTTTTATATTCTCTGTCTATCAGCATCAGGTGTTCGGTGCCTTTATATTCGGGATTGCTTCAATTACAGACTACCTCGATGGATATTTCGCAAGACATTCGGGAGAGATTACGAAGTTAGGGATTATCCTTGACCCTATTGCCGACAAGTTCTTAGTTGTGTCCGCACTTATCGTGCTCGTGGATATGGAAAGGCTGTCCGCATGGATAGCCATTGTCATTATTGTACGGGAGTTTCTTGTAACAGGTATTCGGGCTGTTGCCCTTTCGAAAAATGTTATAATCCCTGCCGAGATGGGGGGCAAGGTGAAAACATTTATGCAGGTAATTGCCGTTCTCTGTCTCATTCTCATGGGTAGCATTTTTGATATTGATCTCTATGATATAGGAATAATCTTCATCTGGATAGCCCTCGCACTGTCTGTTATATCAGGAGTCCAGTATACCCTCTCTTTCTGGAAAAGGATATGAAGAAAGAAAGATGTAAAACGCCATTTGAATTCACATGCTGAAAATAGCTCTCCTCATCATTTTTGCCTTTGTATTGGGATCGATCCCTGTCGGTGTAATAATAGCAAAGACGAAAGGGGTTGATCTTCAGAAAGTCGGGAGCGGAAATATTGGCGCAACGAATGTCTTGAGGTCTCTCGGTAAATGGCCCGCTGCTTTGACTCTTCTTGGTGATGTGCTGAAGGGCACTATAGCGGTTGCCTTGGGAAGATATCTCGGGACGGGAACTTTCTATGAAGGTCTTATAGGTCTATCTGCTGTCCTTGGGCATAACTTTTCTCTTTTCTTAGGTTTCAGGGGGGGTAAGGGTGTTGCCACAAGCCTTGGGGTATTTATCCTTTACTCTCCACAAACAGCCCTCATAACCTTTATAATATGGATAGTGGTTGTTTTAACGACAAAGTACTCTTCTTTAGGGGCTCTTGTATCCTTTGGACTTTTACCATTGATTGTACTCTTTGACAGTAATGAAAAACTGCCTGTCGCACTTCTCATAACAACACTCATAGTCATTCACCATACAGAGAATATCAAGAGGCTCATAAAAGGTACTGAGAGAAGAATAGGAGAACGCGTGTGAAAAGGTTTTCTCTCGTGGTTTTATTTTCCCTCCTTTTTATTCCTGTTCTCTCCACAGGAAGAGATTTCTGTGAAGAACAGCTTGATAAAGGTATCAGGAATTCTGAGGCTTACTCCTATTTTCTTATAGAGAAATCAAAAGCAGATTCTTCTAAAGCAGAGAAAACACTTGAGGAGGCATTGAGGTGTTCTCCTGATTTGCCAGCTGTATATTTTGCATTATTAAAGACCAGTTTTTCCTTTTCTACTGAAAGAATGTATAAAGCCTATGGTTATATGCTGAAGGGAATAGAGGCATATGAAAGGAACTTCTGGTGGTCCTTTACAGTGGCAGGTTCTCTGTTTCTGAGTTTCATTATATCTTTTATCCTCTCCATGGTCATTATTATTATGGTGAGGCTTCCCGGAGATTTGCCTCTTTTCTCCCATGATATTATGGAGCAAAAGAACAGGATACTCCTGCTCCTTATACTTATTTCCGCTCTCATAGGGCCTCTCCTCTTAATAGGAGGTATCCTCATCATACTCGGACTTTACCTGAAAAAGATGGACAGGGTTGTTGTTTATCTTTACCTGGTTTTCCTCCTCATCTCACCATGGGTCTTTAAAGCCTCTTCGATGGTTTTTAGTATCCCTTCTTCGGATGTTCTTAAGGCAGTTATCGAGGTAAATGAGTCAAGGGATAATGGATATGCCCTTTCTATTCTGAGGAATTCCGAAGATGACGGTGCCCTTTACTCGTATGCCCTTGCCTTAAAGCGTGAAGGTCGTTATGACGAGGCAATACATATATACAACAAACTTATCGCAAGAAAGCCTGACCCGGTGTTTTACAATAATCTTGCAAATTGCTATGTTGCAAAAAATGATATGGAGAGGGCGAAGCAACTCTATGAAAAATCAATGCAAATGAGACCTCTTGTTTCTGCCTCTTACAATATGAGCCAGGTTTTGAGAAGGACTCTTGATTTAGTTAAAGGTGAGGAGTATTTTCTCTATGCCCAAAAGATAGATCCTGATTCTGTAACAAGGTTCCAGGCAATTTTTAGCCAAAATCCAAACAGGCTTGTTATTGATGAAGTTTTACCGATCTCTGCTCTCTGGCAATATTCTCGAGAGAATGCAACCAGAGTCTCTACTTTTGGCTTATCAACAGTTCCACCAGCCCTCTTATCTTTTATGGCCCTTTTCTTCGGAGCCCTTTTTTATGTATTAAACAAGCGTATAAAACCCAGAGCATACAGATGTAAGAAGTGCGGTACAATCCTCTGTAAAAAGTGTGAGAGGAGAGTATTATGGGGCAACATGTGTTTACAGTGTTTTAGGTCCTTGATAAAACTCCATGAGCTTGATGCAAGAGAGAGGATTGCAAGGCTCCAGACTGTTTATGAATACCAGATGAGGCGCAGGAGAAATATGAATGTCCTGTCTTTTTTACTACCAGGCTCTGCCCAAATATATGCAGGAGATGTATTGAAAGGTTTATTATTTCTCTGGTCCTTTTTATTCCTTCTGTGTGTCTTTGTAATAAGTTCAATATTCGTCATAGGGATGCCTCATTTCCCTCATCTCTGGCTGAACTGGGGCACCTTTTTACTTATGGCAATAGTATATTTTATGTCTAATATCATAACTCGACTGAGGCTTGCAAAGAGATGGCTTTAAGGGGCTCTTTAGAGGTTTTTGGCCTCGCTGATATCCTCCAACTGATTCATTTCCAGAGGAAAAGCGGGGTACTCATCCTTGAGGGGGAGAGAGATAGGGTAAAGCTCTTTTTCTTAGAGGGGAATATCGTAGGAGCAATATCAAAGAAGAGGCAAGAGGATGTCAGGCTCGGGAAGGTGCTTCTAAAAAGAGGCGTTCTAAAGGATGAAGACCTGCAAATAGCTCTTGAGGAACAGCGCAAAACGGGTAAAAAACTCGGGAGTATCCTCGTAAAAAAAGGGGTTGTCGATAAAGAACATATAAAGGACGTCTTGACCGGTCAGGTTACTGAGACAGTTCTTCAGATATTTGGTTGGGAGAAGGGAACCTATGAATTTACACCTCAGGCGATAGCTCTCGATACCGTTGGTGATGAGGAGGTCCCAATAACCCTCGATACACAGCACCTGCTTATGGAGGGTCTGAGGATACTCGATGAATGGTCTCTCCTTGAAGGCAGATTGACTCTTGATACTATTTTAATGAAGAAGATGGAGGATAATATTGCTGGTTTGAATGAGGAAGAGCAAGAGATACTATCCCTCGTGGATGGAGAAAATGATCTCAGCACAATAATAGATATCAGCGGGAAGGATGGTTTTGTCGTAGCTAAGGTCCTTTTCTCCCTTATGGAAAAAGGAGTTGTGGAGACAAAGGAGGCTGTCCCTGTTGTTGAGGCACCTCTCAAAGAGACTAAAAAACCAACAATTTCCTATTCTTTCTCGTATACTGTTGCTATAGGAGGAGCAATTGCGGTCTCTGTCCTGCTTTCTCTCTTCCTCGTTTTTTTAAGCAGAGATGATACGGTCAAGAAATTCAGGGCATCAAAAACAGTTGAAAACCTGAGGTTGAAGATAGAAGCATATAAGTTTGAGCACAGTGAATATCCTGAGACAATCGATGTGGTATCAAAGAAACTAGATCCCTGGGAAAGACCCTATATTTACAAGCACACTGGAAATACATTTATTGTCATGAGTGTGGGGGCAGACGGTAAAGAAGGGACAGGGGATGATATTTTCTGAACGATTTGATAATGAAGAGAAAAAAGGCTGTTGTCCTTCTGAGTGGAGGAATTGATTCCTCAACGACCCTTGCAGTTGCAAAATCTGATGGATATGAACTGTATGCCCTGAGTTTTGACTATAACCAGCGGCATAAGAAAGAGCTAGAATCTGCACGGTTAGTCGCCTCAGCCTTGAGGGTTAAAAAACACCTTATCATACATTTTGACCTCAGAGATATCGGAGGTTCAGCCCTTACTTCGGATGTAGAAATACCCAAACGAGTAACGAGTGAAAAGAAAGACTTGTCACTAATTCCGGTTACTTACGTTCCAGCTCGCAATACGATCTTTCTCTCTTTCGCCCTTGGCTGGGCAGAGGTTCTTGAGGCTGAGGATATCTTTATAGGTGCAAATGCCATAGACTATAGCGGTTATCCTGACTGCAGGCCAGAATACCTCTGGGCCTTTGAGAAGATGGCAAATCTTGCAACGAAGGCATCTGTCGAGGGTAAGTTGAGGTTTATGATCAAGGCCCCTTTTGTATCAATGAAGAAATCTGAGATAATGAAAAAGGGCGTTGAACTCGGTCTTGATTATTCACTGACGTGGAGTTGCTATGACCCACAGCCAGCTACCACAAGAGTTCAAAGTCCAAAGTTAAAAGTTAAAAGTTACAAAGAAAAAAACTCCGAACTCCGAACTCCGAACTCCGAATTAATCCCCTGTGGTTTATGTGATAGCTGTGTAATCAGGGCAGAAGGGTTCAGAGAGGCAGGGTTAAAGGATCCTTTAATCGAGCCTTAAAAAGGTACCCAGGCATGAAATTTCCCTTAAAGCCACCCATAAGACTCAGAGGCCATCACCTCATATGTCTACACTTCTTCAGTGGGGAGGGTTATAATTCTGAATTTGTGGAGAACCTCAGGAAGATCTTAGAGAAGGCTGAGTCTGGAGAAGAAATAGAAATTTGTTCAGGTGCTGATGATATCTGTAGGAAGTGTCCTTATCTCAAAGGGGAGAGGTGTCTTTATGATGAAGATGTTGATGGCGAAATAAGAGAAATGGACAGAAGAGCAATAAAATTGCTAAGATTGAGCGCGCATAGAAGAGTAAAATGGCTGAAGATAAAAGATGAGATCCCGGATGTAATCCATGAATGGTCAAAAGACTACTGCAAAACATGTAGCTGGAGAAATGCCTGTGAGGCGGCTTTTCCTGACTCTCTGACATATCAAAAAAGTGTATGAATGAAGTTTTCTCGGTTATGAAAATACTGCAGATAGACTTTGATGAAATCCAGAAGGCAATGGAAGATGTTGTGAGGGAAGCCTTTGACTACTTCCTTGACCTTCATACGGGGGAGGTTATAGCCCTTTCAGAGGATATCCTGAGTGAGGTTGGAGCAAGACTCTATGAAGGTGATTTCGATGAGATAGGAGATAATGTGGAATATGTAGAATTTTCTGAAGAACCCAACCTGCCTTGTTGGATGGAAGATGAAGTTGAGCTGGTGCTGGAGGTCCTTCTCGATGGAAATGGCAGATATGCCCATATTCCTAAGAGGTATTCCCTAGAGGCACATCAGGTCATGATCGAATTTTTAGAGACCGTTGAAGATCCTGTTCTGAAAGGAGAACTTACTAACGCCCTTAATGGAAAAGGTGCTTTCAGGAGATTTAAGAATGTTCTCATCAGTTATCCAAAGGAGAGGAAAAGATGGCATGGATACAATGCAAAGGCTATGGAAAAGGTAATTATAGAATGGCTGAAGTCTTTAGGGATAGAACCTGTGCACATTTACCAGGAGAAGAAAGAAAGGGGGACAGACTATGTCAGAGAAGTTGAGTTATGAAGAGTTTATTAGGAAGGCAATCGTAAGTTTAAGGAAGGAGGGATACAAGGGAATTCATACTGTATATTCTGGTTTTAATAGTGCCTTCAAGAAATATTTTAATGGTGAAAATCCCGTCGAGGTCACGAACAGATTAGCTCAGGAAGGAAAGATCGTGCTAAGGCCAGTTAAAGGTGGAGTGATGCTCTATCTCCCTGAAGAAGTATCCCTTTCAAGAGATTCCGCTGATGAAACATTGAAAAAAATGGGACTGTGATTCGACAATCTTGATAAAAAATCTTCAAGAGGTACTGCTTGAAGGCCCTGATGTCATACAGAGGTGGAAATATAATCAGTATGCAACGTTGGTTTTAAAAAATTTCAAACTTCTTCTCGATTGACTTTGCTGGAAATCTTGTTGTAATAAATAGAAACTTTTCCTCCCTTAAGGAGAATTGCTTATGCAATTTCTTGACAAAGACTACCATATTGGTTTAAATACATCCGCGGAGTATTTCGTTTTGGATACTCATTATGCCAATAAAAGTTGCCATAGGTTGCTATAGCTACCTTTTTGGAGAAGGCATTAAGAGACTTCTCGAAGATGAGAGAGAGATAGATGTTATTGGAATATTCAATGAAGGGACAGACTTTAATGAGATATTAAAGATCAAACCTGATGTTGCCCTCCTTGACTTTAATATTTTTCGTGACCTTACTGAAGATTTTGCGAATGAAACCCAAATTAAAATCCTTATTATAGGCAATAAGACACTTTATTCTGCATCGGATAGGAGGATAGCTGACTTAGTCTCGAAGGGGGTGGCTGGTATCCTTCCCCCTGGTGCTGATTCATATCTTCTCAAGAAAGCAACAAAGGCAATCTCCTCAGGCGAGCTGTGGTTAGACCGCAAAACAATGAGGAACATTCTTTCTTACGAGAGTTTTTCAAAGAGAGAGGTCAAGCTTACGGAAGCTGAAAAAGGGATAGTCTCCCTCATTTGCCAGGGATACAGGAACAAGGAGATTGCACAGAAGCTTCGTGTCAGCGAGCAGACGGTGAAGTCCCATTGTAATCGAATTTATAAAAAGGTTGGTGTCTCAGATAGGCTTCAGCTGGCTATCTATGTTTATAAACTGTGGCCTGATTGGAGTCATTCAAGGGTTTTAAATAGGTAAAAGTATAAAACTCAATCGATAGGCAAGAGAGGAGGTACAGAATGTTGCGGATTCCCTGTCCAAAGTGCCACAAGACTTCATACACCTCTGATGTAGAGTCTTTTTGCTCATGTACCTATTGTGGATTTATATTCAGCGGAAAATATGGCCCCGATAGGCGGCAAGAATCTCGTATAGAAAAATTAATTCCTTTTGTCCTTTCTTATCAGGATCGGGATTTTGAAGCGCGTACATCTGACCTCTCTGAAAAGGGAGTGGGCATAAAGATATCTGATGGACCACCTGTAACAATAGGGGATGTTTTGAATCTCACTATCGGAGACCTCTCCATAATGGTAAAGGTTATGTGGGTAAGAAGGCTCTCTGATGGAGCCCTGGCTGGTCTTCAGAGATTACATTAGGTTAAATCCGCCTTTATATAAAAGACTTAAACGTTTCTTTCCTTTAAATAACCCTTCCTTGGAATAAGATTTAAAACTTTAGTTTTAAAAAATTCAAACCTTTTACCGATTGACAAACCCTTTCTTGAAAATTAACATTGTTTTGAGAATGGCGAGGTCCTCTATGAGAGGCTCAAAAAAGCCTGAACATAGGCTCGAAGGAGGAATAAAATGTTTACATCAGAGGCCGAGCACTTTATGGCAGTTATCACAAGCTTCGCTCGGTTTCTTTACACCAGAGTCTATCCTTTTGTTCACAATCTGTTACGATGGATAAGGCCAAGCAGATTCTCTCGAACCTGTACCGTTTGTGCAGTTCCCTCAGGAACTCCTCCCTTTCTTCCGAACTGCTTCTCTCCCAGGACTCTGTTATCAGATTCACCTTTTCTCCCATTGTATTACACCAACACTACTTATCTCTTCTTGCAAAAATCATTCCAATGTGGTATAGTTTATCAATCAACTGGTTGTATAAAATCAAATAACCAATTCCCGCTCAAGTTCTTAATAAGTTTAGTTGACTTATTATTATTTTTTATTATAAATTATATAAATTATAAAAACGCTTCTCTCTCAAAGAGAAACTACTATGTCTTCACAGAATTCGAATAGAGTTCGTTTTGCCTTCAGTGTCGATAAAGAGCTGAAAATTAACTCGTGGAATGGAGAGTTAGAGAAAATTTATGGGAAATCCCTTAACGAGGTTCAAGGGGTTCCATATTATGAGGTAATTCCAAGGATTAATAAAGGGAATAAAGATGCAGTTATACAGGCATTAAAGCATGGGAAACCGGTTATACTGAACAAGTATCATGCTGCATGTCTCTGCGGAGAAGTGAAAGGGACTATCCGTGTTTCGCCTCTCAAAGATACTACAGGCAAAATCAGTGGGGCGAATGTCGTCATTAGCGCATACCCGAGTTGTATAGTTTGGAAGAGGCTTAAACAGTCAGAAAGATTGCTTGATATTGGTAAGATTGCGGCAACCTTCGCCCACGGTGTGAGAAATCCCCTGAATGCAATAAAGGGAGCTGTGGTGTATCTCAGAGAAAAATATGCCAATGAGAAAAAACTCATTGAATTTACAAAGATAATAGAGGAAGAGATCTCACGGCTCGATAACTTCATCGCTAAGTTTCTCAGTACTTCTATTTCAGAGAAAGGTTTATCTGAAACAGACATAAATGTACTCTTGAAAAAGGTCGAAGTTTTAACATCCTTGCAAACACAATCTCGTAAAATTGAGACCATTTTTGAATATGGTAACACCTATCCAGTGACGATAAATTCTTTGCATCTCGAACATGCAATTCTGAATGTTCTCAACAATGCCATAGAGGCTATGCCTTCAGGTGGGAGACTTATGGTAAAAACTCAGTCTGAATTTCGTTATGGTACCGAATTTGCAACAGTTAAGGTTTCAGATACTGGCCCTGGGATAGCTGTAAATAGGAGAGCTGATATGAGTGCATCCTCTAAAGTCAAAGGGAAAGGGTTAGGGTTATTCATTACCCGGGAAATCCTCCGATCCTGCGGAGGTCATCTTGAGATAAAAAGTCAAAGGGGATTGGGCACAACGGCAAAGTTGTACGTTCCCATAAATAAAAATGGTTAATACGAATAACGGAAAGGTTTTAGTCGTTGATGATGAGCCGAATGCTACGAAGGTATTATCTGCGATTCTTTCAGATGCGGGTTATAATGTCGTTGAATCTTCAAATGGGGAAAAGGCTATCAAAATAATCTCCAAGAAGGACATAGATGTCGTTGTCACGGATCTCAAAATGCCAGGGAAGGATGGAATGCAACTATTCGATTATGTTATTGAAAATTATCCTGATATCCCTGTTATTTTTCTTACAGCCTATGGAACGGTTGAGTCTGCTGTAAATGCAATGACCCGAGGTGCCTTTTATTATTTTATCAAACCCCCCGACTATTTACAACTCAAGAGCATTATTGCAAGGGCACTTCAGCAACGCACCTTAAAAAAGGAGCTTGAAATCCTGAAGCAAAGGCTTTCAGGTGAAGAAGACCATATCCGTATTATCGGGAACACTCCCCAGATGCTCAAAATATTTGACGCTGTTGAGGCGGTAAAGGATTCAGCAAGTAGTGTCCTCGTTTACGGTGAAACAGGTACAGGAAAGGAATTAATTGCGAAGTCCCTCCATTATAGCAGTGCAAGAAGGGACAAGCCTTTTATCGCGGTGAACTGTGCTGCCATCCCGAGAGAGCTTATGGAGTCAGAACTTTTCGGTTTTGAAAAAGGTGCGTTTACCGGTGCTGTTTCAAGAAGGATCGGGAAGATTGAAGAAGCTTCTGGTGGTTCACTCTTTTTTGATGAGATAGGCGAACTTGATATCGGGCTTCAGGCAAAACTTCTGCGTGTTCTTCAGGAAAATGAGATCGAGCGACTCGGGAGCAACAAAAAGATAAAGGTATATTTCCGGCTTATATCCTCCACCAATCGTGACCTCAAAAAGGTGGTTGAGTCTAATAATTTCAGAGAAGATCTCTTTTACAGAATAAACGTTATACAGTTAAATTTGCCGCCTCTGAGAGAAAGGGCCCCTGACATTCCCCTTCTCGTAGCAGAATTTGTTAAGGAATTCTGTATAAGGGAAAAGAAAGCGCTTACGATATCAGACGAAGTAATGAAGATATTACAGAGCTACCACTGGCCTGGGAATATAAGGCAGCTCAAAAATGTTATTGAGAGGGCAGTTGTTCTGGCAAAGGGACGTATGATCACCATAAAAGAATTGCCTGAGGAATTTCTGTCCCAGCAGGAACAAATTGAGACCCTTTCAAAGAAGACCTTGAAGGATCTGGAAGTCCAGGCAATCAAGGATGCGCTTCGAGAATGTAAAGGTAATAAGTCGAAGGCTGCCAAGGGGCTCGGGATATCAAGAAAGGCATTTTATAAAAGGCTCAGGGAATTTCAGCTTTTTTAAAATGTTTCCAATGGATACAAGTATCTAAAAACAATTGTATCCATAAGATACATCAATCCCCCTTAAATCCCTCCTAAGAACATATTTTTCAACAGATTTTTAAGAAAATACTGAAGTAGTTTCCTATGCGAGAGGCCGTAAGTTAATTTTATAACTAATAATTGTATTTATTATTGAATTTTTATGCCTTTTTAGTAATTTTGTAAGACAAGTACTGACAAATAAATACGTTAAAGTCTTACATACTACCGGTTCCTCCTAGATTATAATTGTATAATTCAACCTAAAGTAGTATCTTTAATAATTGGTACAATCATTGCTATGTATTAATAGCTAATGGAATGGTTTGCTTTATACGTTAAGTCAAGGCACGAGTTTTTTACTCATAATGAATTGCAGAAGAAAAGTATTGAGACTTTTCTTCCCGCTGCAAAGAAGTGGAGACAGTGGAAGGACAGAAAAAAGCTCGTGGACTTTCCGATTTTCCCCGGCTACCTTTTTGTCCAGATCTCCCCAAATCCAGAAAGATTTTTGGATGTGCTCAAGACAAAAGGAGCCGTAACCCTTATTTCTGCTGAATTAGGGCACCCAACTCCGGTACCACCCGAAGAGATATATTCCTTGAGACTTTTAATCGAAAGCGGGAAAGAGCTTGATATCTATCCTCATCTCAAGGAGGGGACATTGGTTAGAGTGAGGAGAGGGCTTTTCCAGGGTGCGGAGGGGATTCTGCAGAAGAAAGAAGACCGATACATATTTCTGGTTAATATCAAGCTTCTCGGTAGAAGTGTGGGTGTAAAGATCCACGCTGATGATGTAGAGACCATCTGAAGCTTAGATAGCGCTTGGCGCTTGGCAGATAAAGGAAGCGTATAGTAATTAAGTTTATGGGGAAAATTAATTACGGTCATCATTTATAGAAGTACCCTTTTTCTATACGCTATCCCTGTTTTTTAAACGCTGTACATTTAGTAAAAATATTACCTTCTCGGTTGCAAATGTAACTGAGAAGGCGGAGCATTGTTTGATGAAACGTTATTTTCTCTCTACAATCATTCTCAGAGTGTATCTCTCTGATACGCTTATGCAGAGAGGTTTATCGTGAAAAAGATATTAATCATTGATGAGAACAGATTTTCACGCATCTGTTCAGCCATCCTTGAAAACGAGGGATTCGAGACAGAGACATTTAAAAACGCTGAAGGTCTGTTACTGAAGTTTGACCACAAGGAATTCGGGCTGATAATAACAAGCTACCCCTTCGGTTATTTTTTGTTTGATAATATAAAGAAAATGAACCTCCCCACCATCATATTGACTGACCATATTAACAGAGCCTTTATCAATCTCCTGGAAGGCTTTAATAACTCATACTGCATGGTAAAACCTCTCGATTATCAAGAATTCAGATCCTTGGTCAAACAGATAGTCAATAGTGACTTATCTGATACAAACGGCTTTAATATTCTATAGAATCTCATGCCCAATAGTAAGAATCTCAGCCTATTTAAGGATCTTTAAAATGAAAAAATTGATCGCATTGCCAGTAGGAGATTTTATCCTCTCAATTATCGCTTTAGATTTGTCTTTTTTTCTAAGGCTAGGTTCATTACAATTACAAGAGGAAGAGAGTATATTCAATCTGATAGCTAAATTTTTATTTTTTGGATTTGTTCTGATATTTTCATCTTTTTTTCTTGAGATTTACAACCAAGAAAAACTTGATAAGAAAAAAGATGTTATTTTTAAGATAGTTATAGAAGTTTTAATATCTTTTCTTGTTCTCTCTTCGCTTTATTATATGATTCCGAAAATTATGCTCGGAAGAGGCCTGCTCTTAATCGCACTTTTTTCTTTCGGTTTGCTTCAAGTCTTATGGCATTTTAGTTACAGAGCTCTGAAACCCCTAGGTTTTGGCCACAAGGTCATTATTCTCGGTGCAGGCCCATTGGCACAAAAAATTGAAAAAGCTGTTAATTCATCAAACAATCATTATCACATCGCAGGTTACATCAATCTATCAAATGAGCCAGTGTGTGTACCATCAGAATCAATTTTGCTGAATAATAATGAGCTATTGAATACAGTGAGAAACAAGAAGGCACATAAAATTGTTGTATCATTGTCCGAGCGTAGAGGCATTTTCCCATTGGATGAACTCCTTAAGTGTAAATTCTGCGGCGTAGAGGTTATTGACGCACCCTCTTTCTATGAAGAAGTGACGGGTAAGTTGCTCGTCGACGAAATAACACCGAGCTGGTTCATTTTTTCTGACGGCTTCAGGATGACTCCTCTCAGACGTTCTGGAAAGAGGATACTCGATATTTTTATCGCATCCATCGGTTTGATGATTTATTTACCTTTATTCCCTATAATTGCATTGCTTATAAAAATTGATTCTTCCGGGCCTATTTTGGTTAAACAATTACGTATCGGGGAAGGAGATAAAAGTTTTACCCTTTATAAATTTAGAACAATGCACCGCGATGCCGAAAACGGAACTGGTGCCGTCTGGGCACAAGAAGACGACCCCAGAGTTACAAGAGTTGGAAAAATTTTAAGAATTATGCGACTTGATGAGATCCCCCAATTTTACAACGTCCTCAGAGGGAATATGAGCATTATTGGACCAAGACCTGAACGGCCAGAGTTCGTCGCAGAGCTCAAGAATTTAATCCCTTACTATTCAGAAAGGCACTTTGTCAAGCCTGGTATAACCGGCTGGGCCCAAATACGTTACCCTTATGGCTCCTCTATTGAAGATGCAATTGAAAAATTGCGTTATGACCTTTACTATATAAAACACATATCGTTCTCTCTCGATGCTATGATAATTATGGAGACGATTAAAGTAGTGCTCTTCGGGAAAGGAGCGCGATAGGAGCGATAATGGGAAAAGGTATATATTCATTCTTAATGGTTCTCTTAATTGTTTTAGCCCCCTTATCAACAGCCAAAGCCGATGAGAGCTATGTAATTGGAGATGAGGATGTCCTCCAGATATCTGTCTGGGGAAGCCCTGAATTAACTGTTCAGGTACCTGTAAGGCCCGATGGTATGATTTCTGTGCCACCGGTAGGAGATGTGAGGGCAGCAGGACTTACACCACAGGAGCTAAAGGCCGTACTTGAGAAAGAACTTACGAAGTACGTTAAAGCACCAACGGTAAGTGTAATCGTAACCGCTGTGAACAGCTTCAAGGTCTTTGTGCTTGGGGGAGGAGTATCAGGGACAGCAACAACACCAGGAGCAACAGCATCGGGTGCAATAACCTTGAAAAGAAATACTACGCTCTTACAGTTACTTGCTCAACTAGGATCTCTCCAGAACGCTGACCTGAATAATTCTTTTGTCCTCAGAGATGGTCAAAAGCTCAGTGCTGACTTTTATAAGCTCATAATCAAGGGTGATGCATCACAGGATGTTCAGCTCAGACCAAACGATGTAATCTTTATCCCTGACAATTTCGAAAAACGCATCAGGGTAGTAGGTAAAGTAAAGACGCCGAGTGTTGTTCAATACAGAGAAGGCATGACCGCCCTCGATGCAATATTAGGTGCAGGCGGCTTTACAGAATTTGCAGACCCAAATGATGTAACCGTTGTAAGAAAGAAGGGGGAAAGGATTATTAATATAGAAGTTAGATTAAAGGATGTAATAAAAAAAGGTGATACGAGCAAAGACTTGCCTTTGATGCCAGGAGACCGAGTAATCGTTGACTAAGAAGGTATTTTTAGGAGGTTTTTATGCAGCAGACTGAACAAGCCTTTGATATAAAACGTTATTGGTCAGCAATATTAAGGAGAAAATATATAGCCCTTTCAGTTGGACTTGCAGTGCTTTCTCTGTTTACCTGGGGTAGTTTTCTTATGCCCAAGACATATAAGGCAAGTTCGACTGTATCTATCGACAGGAGCTCCGTGCTTAAACCCCTGATGCAAGGTGTAGGAGTATCAGAGGACATGGAAGACAGACTCAGAAACCTCAGGAATGAGATTACGAGCAGGAGCATTATAGAGAAAGTTGTAAAGAAGCTCGGTATGGATGCTGATGCAAAAAATCCAGAGCAATTTGAAGCCTTTATTGAAGGTATAAGGAAAAACCTGGATGTAATAGTAACAGGCGGGCCAAACTTTTTTAATATTGCTTATGTAGGGAATGATCCGAAAAAAGTAGCAGATGTGGTTAATACTATTACAAATATTTATATAGATGAGCACATGCAATCCAGAAGAACAGACGTCTCAGAGGCAGTTGCGTTTATACAGAGTCAGCTTCTGGAATATAAAAACAAACTCGAGGAGTCTGACAGAGCAATAAGAGAATTCAGAGAGAAAAACCCGAACCTTACTACCCGTAGTGAGACAACTCTCGCTGCCAAATTAGAGACCTTAGAGAGTTCTAAAAAAGAGTCTGAAATCAGACTGAAAGAACTTTTGAGTATGAAGGCTATCTTAGAAGAGCAGATTTCACATGAAAAGGAGCTTACCGTTGCCTTCGTTACGAGAGAGAGCTCATCGATGGAGGCAAGGTTAAACGTCCTTAATAACCAGCTTGTGCTTTTAATGATGAAATATACAGACAATTATCCCGAGGTAATAAAGGTGAAGAGTGAAATAGAAGAAATTAAAAAACATATAGCACGAGAAAAAGATTCACGCTCGGGGAGTGCAGGTTCTGAGACTACTGCCATGAACCCTATTTACCAACACTTAAAAGAACAGATATCAATGACAGATTCTGAAATAGGATCTTTAAGAGCACGATCATCAGAGCTTTCGAGACAGCAAAGGGAAATACAGGCAATGTTGGGAAGTATGCCAAAAGAGCAGGAAGAGTGGACCAAGCTTCAGCGAGACAGGAATGTGTATCAGCAGATATATGATCAACTATTGCAAAAGCATGAAAACGCAAAAGTTTCAAAAAATCTGGAACTTACCGACAAAGGTGAAACCTTCAGGTTTGTAGACCCTGCAAAAATTCCTTTAGCACCCTTTAAACCTAATAGGGTTAAGATGATACTCCTTGGTATATTCCTTGGTATAGCCTCGGGCATAGGTATAGTCTTCGGTCTTGAGTATTTTGATCAATCGTTTAAGGATGAGGATTCTATTGAGGCAAGCCTCAAATTGCCTGTACTTGCTACGATTCCGAGGATAGTCACAGAGGCTGACGAACTCTCTGCAAAAAAACTCGATCGGAAGGTTTTTATAGCTTCAGGTGCTTATTTCTCTCTTATATGTTTGGTACTTATAGGCGAATTTCTCTCGAGATATATGGGAATTAAAATTATTAGTTTTTAAATATAATGTCAATAGTTATATACAAAAAAGATAGCGGGTTAAAAATAACTGTTACGAGTTGCGGGTTAAAAAGAATAACTCGTCACATGGAACTCGAAACTCGGAACCCGAAACCCGTAACTCTTCTGTGGAGGACTCAATGAGTAGGATAGAAAAGGCATTAGAGAAAGCATTAGAAATGAAGGAGTCGATGAAAGAGGCGACTGAGGCAACACCCAGTTCTGAGCACAAGATTGCCTTTACAGGGTTTGAGATTGGAGAGGCTTTAGTAAATCCAGACAAGGTTGATAGTCGCATAGTATGCATAAAAGATCCCCATTCTTCTTCTGCTGAACAATATAAAAAATTGCGTGCGAGGATTCTCAAGGCTACCACGAAGGATTTTCTCAATACCCTTATGGTAGTAAGCTCGGATATAGGTGAAGGAAAAACAATCACTTCAATAAACCTCGCTGTTGCTATAGCAAATGAGATTGATTATACGGTGCTTCTTGTGGATGCTGATTTAAAGCATCCATCAGTGCATAAATATCTTGATATCGAACCAGGATATGGCCTTAGTGACTATCTAATGGGTAAGGCAGAACTTTCAGATATACTGATCAAAACTGGTATTGGAAAGCTCGTCCTTTTGCCGGCAGGTAACCCTCCTGAAAATACAGTAGAACCTCTATCATCTGAAAGAATGAAAAGACTTGTACAGGAGTTGAAACACAGGTATAAAGACAGATATATAATCTTTGATTCAGCACCCTTACTTGTAACAGCAGACTCACTTCCCTTGAGCAATTACATGGATGGAATAGTTCTCGTAGTCCAGGCTGCTCGCACTACGCCAAAAACTGTATCGCACGCGCTTTCCCTGCTAAAGGGCTGTAATATACTCGGCGTCGTTTTCAATAACGTTCCGAAAGACCTTGCAAAGAACCTTTACCCATATTATTACCTCTATGGTAATGAAGGATATTATAAAAAACCTAAGAAGAGTGAAGAGATTGATAAACTCTGAAGTAATAGAAATCAAAAGAATGTTGGAGATTGTTGATATCAATAACCTATCTTCTGTCCTGACCCATCTGTCAAACTTGGTTGGTCTTTCTCTTTCTGTCTATAGTGAAAAGGGGAATATCATTCTACCCCAGGTTAGGGAAGATAGATTCCTATCAGCTTTTAAGGTATCTCAAAAAGGCAAGGATGAATATAATGATTTTCTCAAAAGTTGCATAGAGAAAGCAGTTCATAAAAAAGATATCTCTATTGTCAAGGGGCCTGCAGGGCAACATTATTTCTTTATACCTGTCCGTATTAATAATGTAATCTTGATTATCACAGGAAATGGTATATACCTTTCTTTAAAGGAATTTGAGGATTTTTATGTAAAAGATGGTCAGTATTATGGTCTTCCTCCGGAACGATTTAAATCCTGGTCTCAGGAGATTATTGTCAGGGATTATGTGACCCTCCATGAGATTGCCAGGCATATCCAGTCCATGGTTAATCTTCTTTTCAGGTATAGTTATGAAGGCAGCCTGAATGAGAAGAGGTATAAATTAACAAAGACCATCCTGAGCCTTATATCAGATATAGAGTTAGATATGCAGGTGGCTGAGATATATGACATTTTAGCTGACATCCTCCTTTTCCTCTTCAATGCCGATAGTGTCTCTGTTATGGTCAAGGATAATGACACATTCAGTCCACAAAGGGCAGTAGGTAGGCTGAGGGGGCATCTGCAATCACTGAAATTAAAGAAAGCAGGCATTCTATCCGAGGCTGCTGAAAAGCAAATACCTATATATTCTGAGGACATGATGGAGATATTACGATTGGGGTTACCAGATGAGGTCGCATCTGTCTATGTATTCCCTATCATGACAAAGGATAAAGTAGTCAGACTCTTGGGCATTTTTAACTCCCATATCCCTCCAGAGGATGCAGAAATCATCTTAGAGGTGTGCAAGGTTGTAGGATTCATCTTGAGGCTCGTAGAACTATATGATAGTTATGACAAGCGCAAGAAGGACATAGATATGCTGAATATGATCACTACACGCCTTAATGAGGTAAAAGAACCAGAAGTGCTTTATGAGACCATCGTGGATATGTCAGCACATTTAACAGATGCAGAGAGGGGCTCCTTGATGTTGATCGAAAATGGCAAGTCCTATCTTACCATAAAGGCTGCAAAAGGGATCAACAAGAAGCTCCTCAAGGAGATAAAGATCAAGATAGGTGAAGGAGTTGCAGGCAAGGTATTTGGTGAAGGTGTGCCGCTCATAGTGTATGACATTGAAAAGGATGAGAGAGTTCTCCTTCCAAGGAGGCCAAGTTACAAGACTGGGTCTTTCATAAGCATCCCTTTGAAGATAGGAGAGAGGACCATAGGTGTTCTCAATATCTCTGATAAGATAAAAGGAGAGGTATTTTCACAAGAGGACATGGCATTACTCCGTTCTTTTGCATCATATGCGTCTATTGCACTCGAAAGGTCAATATATTACAGGCTTGTAGCTCACTTGAAGGAGCTATCCATCACAGACTCTTTGACAGGTCTTTTTAACAAGCGTTATTTTGAGGAGAGGTTTTTTGAGGAACTCCAGCGTTCAGAGCGTCACAATCTATCTTTTTCAGTTGCCATGATTGACATAGACGATTTCAAAGTCTTCAATGACACAGAAGGTCATCTTGCAGGAGATGAGGTATTGAAGAATATTGCAAATATTGCTAAGGAGAGTACACGTGTTATTGATATCATAGCAAGGTTTGGGGGGGAAGAATTTGCGATCATCATGCCCCAAACAGAGAAAGATGAGGCGTTCTTTGTTGCTGAAAGGATAAGGAAATCTGTCAAAGAACAATTGCCCCACACATGGAGGGTTTTTCCGAAAGAGAATATAACTATAACTGGAGGTGTAGCAACCTTTCCTTCAGATGGGAGGGGCATGAAAGATCTGATAAGGAATGCTGACAGGGCACTCTATAAAGGAAAGAATGAAGGAAAAGACAGGACGATATTATACAAATAATAAGTTGTTACGGGTTACGTGTTGCGAGTTAAACTAAAGAAACTCAAACCCGAAACTTGTAACTTGATAACTCGAAACCCGAATGAAAAGTTATAAAGATTTAGAAATTTACAATTTGTCATATGATCTTGCAATCAAAATACACAAACACGTAACCCGTAACTCGTAACGTTCTTATTATGTATACCTCATTTTTTGGACTTAAATCTAAACCATTTCAGCTTACCCCTGATCCAGAGTTTCTTTTTCTCAGCAAAGTACACAAAAAGGCTTTGACGTATCTGAATTACGGGATTGCCTCTGACTCAGGTGGATTTATCCTTATTACCGGTGAGGTAGGAACTGGTAAGACTACCGCTGTCAGAAGCATGATGAAGGGGCTAAAGGAAGACATAATTTTTTCACGTATTAACAATACGCGTCTGACATCAGATCAATTAATAGCGATGATAAACGATGATTTTGGTCTCGACATGAAGGACAGGAATAAGACCCAGATGCTGAGAGACCTAACAGATTTTCTTATAGAGCAATATGGCAGGAGAAGAAAAACCGTTCTCATAATAGATGAGGCACAAAACCTTTCTCCTGACCTGCTTGAAGAAATAAGGCTCCTGTCAAACCTCGAGACAGATAAGTCTAAACTTCTCCAGATAATAATGGTTGGTCAGCCTGAACTCAAAAGGGTCCTTGCTCAACCGGAGCTCAGAGCTCTCAGGCAACGGATAACCGTAAGTTGCCATATTTATCCTCTTACAAGGGAGGAGACAGAGAAATACATATTCCACAGACTTGACATCGCAGGCAATAGGGAGGCCGTAATCTTTCATGATGGGTGCATTGATTTAATCCATAACTTCTCCAGAGGAATTCCAAGACTCATAAATATTTTATGTGATTTTCTCCTGCTCACTGCCTTTATTGAAAAGACAAAGGAGATATCGCTGAGTATGGTTAAAGATGTGATCATTGACCTTGAGAAAGAAAATAGATACTGGCAGGATGAAATACATAAAAGACATTTCAATGACGTGAAGGCTCTCAAAGAGACATCAAAAAGATCAGACAATCCTGAGGAGACATCTTTTGGTAGGGACATCAACTATGTTGAAAGGGGAGAGGTCTTAGGAAAAATTTATGAAACAGAAAAGCTGCTCAATGCCGCCGTAGGCCGATTTAATACAGAATTCATAAATAGGGATACTGTAGACATGGATGCAAGGTTGAAGGATATCGTAAAAGAAATAAAGGAAATTAAATCCCGATTTCCAAAAGAACTGAAGCAAATAACTTCCGAGATCCAAGAAAAAAAGAGGGAAGAAATAACTGAAAAAGAAACAAAGAAAAGGAATATCTGGGCAAAAATATTTCACAAAGAGTAGGCTATCATGAAAACAAGAATCATTTGCCCATATACTGCTCATAAGTAAGACCACTTTACTGTCATTCCAGCTTGTCTGGAATCCTTCCCACTTGTTGGGAATCTAAAGAAGATGCTGGACAAGCCAGTATGACAGATATTTATAGGAATGTGACCTTATTATGGTTTTATTAGTAAGTAATAGATTCTCGATTACAGGTGAGAGCATGTCCCTCAAATAGTTGAAGTAAGTAAGCGACTCGATTAAACTGATTTACCTATTAACCATCAAATTTAAAGGAGTCGCTTATGAAAAGAGAA
>Ga0315282_10001370_pt1 | contig 45959 bp, 43 predicted proteins | sample YL17G07_20_MG_FD_203693 | JGI IMG/M metagenome (GOLD analysis project Ga0315282, IMG submission 203693) | Sediment microbial communities from Yellowstone Lake, YNP, Wyoming, USA - YL17G07_20 | ecosystem: Environmental > Aquatic > Freshwater > Lake > Sediment | place: USA: Wyoming | collected... | reverse complement strand
GATGGAACTTATTAATGCTTTCATGGAAAAAGGAACTTACGCATAAAAACAAGCAAATCGCCATTTCGGCAATTCGGAGAAGATGAGGTGTCACTAAATTCTTAGGTCAAAAGACTTAACAGTATCCACTGCAACATAAACTCCTTCTGAAAGATTGCTTAGAGTTGCGCCACATCGTTCAAAGAACGCACGCAATTCGTTAGCAATATCCGTCAATAGGCCCTTGTCATACCTTCTCTCCGTTTCGTATATCTTCCTTAGAGTGGTCTCAACAAATCTCCAGGTGTCAAAGAAAAATGAGTAACATTGGTTTCGACCCAAATTAACCAAGTCCTCGTTTGTTTTGCTCAGTACATCAGAGTGTGCTGAAGTAAATGCTGCCAAGACCAAAGTCTCTCTTAGTCTGAGATACATTTTTGGCCAAAACTGTTCTATTTTCATTTTCCAATTCATAAACTCTATAGTGCTATCCTTTAAAAAGTCTGGAAGAGATTTCAAAAGACTAATGTAACTGCCTACATACCCCTGATGCCAATTGAAGTTCACAGTCGCATCTGAGTGCAACTCTTTTAGGGCCGACATGAAGATCTCAATAGAATACCTTTCTGCATTGTATTCCATCCAAATATCGTGCGCTAGACGGAAAAATATATCTTCAGCAGTCATCGGCTCAGTGAGAAACGCGTCTATCCCTATATCATCGCATAATATTTTTTCGTCCTCTATGTGAACTTTTTCGTGTGAAAAAGTCAAAAGGCGAAAAAGACGTTGTTCTTCCTCCCATTTTCCAAAGACCGATGCATCGAATACTAGAGCAAATGACAATTCACTATCTCGTTTGTAGGGAATGGTCTTACCGTAGGCCACAACTTCACTGTGTTTAGCGTTGTAAGGTAGCTTGACACCACACTTTTCTGTTAGTATTCTCCCAACAACCTCGCTGAATTTTCCAGTTACAATGATGTCGATGAAAACACTAAGATCTTTCGCACAGGGACCAAAAAACTCTCTTAATTCAGCCTCGACTTCTTTTCGCTTCTCAGGTGCCACATCATTAACATTTATCATCATTCGGATATCGGGTTCTATTTTGGTCATACTTCTCAATCCTTGCGAACCCAGCTCATGCACCTTTGCTTTTCCTTTTATTACTCAACTCCTAAACTATGTTTTTGAAGTCTGGTTTGAACACCTCATTTCTAACAGCCTCTATTCTGTCCTCGAGCTTTTCATTCGAGACTATCTTGATTGCAGATTCAAGGAACTTGAGAAATGATTTGTCGAGAAGCTTGCCCTCTTTCTTTAGCACTAACAGCCCAGCAAATGTGTCAAGCGAGAATCTTTCAAAAACCTCCCTTTTCTTATATCTCTTGACTATGTCAGTTGTATAGTCGGGCATGTTTTCAAAATCACCCAGAAAATCCAATGAGAATTGCAAGAGATGTAGAATGTTGTTGTATTGTTTCCTTTCGTTCTCTTTGGATACCAGAATATCACTTCTATATTTGCTGTCGTCTACTCCAGCAACAAGCATGGCTAATCTTCTTATGAGGCATCCGTAGCACGTATCACCGTTTGGTCTGATCGAGTTACAAAATCTTGATGTTCTGCAAGAGCAGGTCAGTTTGATGTGATCTTTTTCTGGGCTGGCTGCAACAACTTCAGCTTTCGTTAGATTCTCGTTTGGCTTGATGATTTTTATGTTAGTGCCAAGAATTTCCTCGGCGACTTTCTTTGAGAATTCCACAACTTTCGGATGGGTCGTGAACGAAATATCATCAAGCAATGTAAGACGTGGCTGGTACATGGTAGGGCCAACTTCGGAAATTATTATATTCCTGTTCTTCAGGAGCAATGAATTCAATACGTACAGAACACCGCGAGTAATGCGAGTATAGTTCTTATTCTCAACAGTATCGATTGTCTTGGTATCAATACCATGTTTGCCAAGTACACTATTCTGAAGTCTGTCTATTAAACGACTCAGATGTTTCTGGTCAGCATGCCTTGTAAAGGCACCAAGAATCGGTCCATAGTTCTTGCTGGAATTAAGAATCCCAGAGTAACTGTCAAGACCACCGGAAAATAAGCATGTAAATCCATCAGAAAAGGTGTCTGAAAAATCTCCAAGATGGAGCTGAGTATTCTTTTCAAAAGTCATTTTTATGCTCTTACTGAACAGAAATTCTATGAGCCTTTCTATAGCATCACTAAGGTTTGAAGAGTAATTGCCATACAGCGGTATGCTGACTTCGCGTATCCTCTTACCCTTGTTAATCTCATCTTCTATCAGAAATACACTACTTGCAATCGATTTGAGATCAATCAACTTATTGCCAATTCTTGCTGGCGCTCCAGAGCTGTCAGAAAGGGTTTTGACATAGCTTCTACCGTCATTTAGAATCACTTTCACTAGTCTCACCAAAGTACTCATCAATGGTTGACTTCAAGAGCTTCCCAAATTCGCTCTCAGAAGGCTCCTTGTCATTTTCCAAATATCCCCTTTCGCTCAGTTTTGATATGAACCGAGTCATAATCTCGTCAGAAATCCTGTCGATTTCTTTGTCAATGTTTTTTTGGTCATCTCTTGTAAGAAATCTTTTAGAGAATTCTCTAGTTCTTAGCAAAGTCTGAACTGTGTTCTTGATAGTGTCTTTCATAACATTGCGGAAATATTCTTCTTTGTCTGTCATTTAATCATCCCATTTATAGTTTCAGATACAGCGGTTTTGACAAAAGTGTCTGCCGCCTTGTCTGTGGAAATGTTGGCCGCGCTCTTGACAGCATCAACCGACGCACTAACCATCGTATCGACTGCAGCATCTTTTATTTCTCTTCCAATCTGTTTGACTGTCTCTTCCTTCATTTTATCAACTGCTTTGTCTTTGTCCCCTGTATTATTGTACTCCTTCAAACCTTCCTTTACTATTGGATATGTGAATTTTGCAACTTTATAGGCTAAATATAGAGCTTCGATAGTTGGGTTGATCGTAGCTACGGCCTTGAACGCAGCTTCAGCAACTGCCTTAGTTGAAGCATCTTTTAGTTTTCTTTGCAGTTGAGTCTGCGTTCTGGTGGCACCTTTGCCAGAACCTAGAATTGCATGTGCTGATGGGCCTTTTCTACTTCCCATGAAACTCAACAATATATAGTTAGGTGTAAGCTTATAGATAAATGATTTTTGGCAACTCCCTATAGTGAGGGAGAAGTGAAGCGCGACGCAAGCATGAAAGGTTGTATTCGTCTACTATGCCCCCCAAAGAACTATGCCCCTCAAAGTATTATGAATACTTCAGTTTTCTTGAGCTTATGGAGCTCTTTTTGCTTGCGCATCTGACGGTTTCGTCACATCCCAAATGTTGATGTCTTTTCGTTCAAGGACAAACAAACTTTACTGCCGAGCATACGCCGCGTTCACTTTAGGCGTTTTGCCGCTTCATTGTACACAGGGTCAGTAATCGAGTAACGACCGTTCTCTTCAGTCATTATAAACGAGTCCTTTAGGCGTTTGAGAAGATCGTTTAATCCTTTTGGGGGCACATCGGCGCCAAGATCCTTCCATCTCGCACTGTATGAAGCTATGGTTATTATGACCCGCGGAGCCCATGCCCCCCTCCTTGCAAGAAGGTGTTGAAATTCTGTACTTGCTACTGCGACAGATTCAATCCTTGCTTCAGCCAGACTCTTGTCGTGAGATTGACCTGAACAACGACGTAGACCATAGAAATTTAGCCAGCCAGGAAGTGTTCCAAGCGTGTCAACAACCTCGTCTATTTCTTTTTCACTGAAGACAACGCCACAGTGATTCAGGCCCTCGCGAAGAAAGCTGTTGGCAACTTTTTTTTCCCAGTGAACAATATCTATCTTGACGGGGGTTCTGCCCGCAAGCGCCGTCTTTTCGGGATTCAGAATTACCTTCATCAAGTTTATTTCCGAGCCGGTGAAGATGAAGTTGACCCTTTTGCTGGTGTTTCGGATCCTAGACAACATATTAAGAAAATGATTCGTGCCACCACCAACATCTTGTACCTCATCCAGCACCAGTAACAGTTTCTTGTCTTTGGATAACAGACCGAAAAGAGTTTCTAAAACGTCGGTGGCATCCTCGCCTTTTCTGAGCTTTATCCCGAACGGTTCGACCTGAATCTGTTCTACATGGTTAGCGATGAATTTGCCAATCCTTTGTAAAACATCTTTTGGCAGGGCATTTATTATTCTCTCAGCGGCCGTTCTTACACCAGTTGCCCCCCGCAAATCAACGTACGCAGAAGAGAACTCTCTCTGAAGTTCTGACTGGACGACCTGAGCGACGCTCGTTTTGCCCGCCATTCGCAGTCCCATCAACGCAACCCAAGTATTTTGTCGGATTAGACGAATTACCTGGTCTACCTCCTCTGTTCTATCATACAATTCTTCGCGGCTTTTGCACGGCCCTTGTTGGAAACCAATCGCCAACTACTATGCCCCGCAAAGAACTATGCCCCTCAAAGTATTTAACCTTTAGGAGAACGGCATGACAAAAGACTTAACGCGCGCCAAGAAATACTGACAGACATACCCCTCCCCCACCACTATTCTGACCTGTGCGCTCTCTCAGTATTTGATTCTACCCGCATCTGCGTGTTTTTGTTTGGGAGGGGCTAACGTTTGGGGATCGTAAAGTCTCGGTAGGCCCTTTTTTTCACCCGTCGCGCGCGCATTTCTTTCTTGAGGACTCTGATTCCGGCGTCTTCTAGGTTGTGGACAAGTGCCCAGACCTTCCTCTTGTCCGGCTCTGGCAAGGACACGGCCTTTGGTCGAGAGTTGTAGCCAATAAACACCGCTTCAGGCTTGAGACTTTCAATCCATTTGCTGAAGCACGCGCTAACCATGCCTATATAGGTAGCAGTGCCTATGGTCTTCGAAGCGAACCCAACCGTAGCTCATAAGCTGACCAACCCCAGATAAGCCCGTAAGCAAATATGTAGTAGTTTGAATAATTATTTCCTTTTCATAATTCTTAAACTCTCAAGAATAAGACACAATATTCGTAGGCAAAGCAAGTTTCTTCGCAGGGAATACGGATGAAAAGGGTCGAAAGCGCGCGTGCGCTTAAAGAAATAACTAAAGGGGAAAAAGTTATGAACAAATCATTTGTGGAAACAATGATTGAAAAAGGTGCAATGAAACGAACGATTAAAAAAGGTCTCGTGTATATCACTATTGAAACGGAAAAGAAACCATGTGTTGAGTGTTCGAATCAAGATATTTTTTCGTTTCCCCGCTCAGACAAAGGGTGTTGTGCATGGTCAAGAGCAAAGTGGCTTTCGTATATAGCACTAGCTCAAGAAAACCATGGTTTTATTGCAGATATGGAAAATCCAAAAACAAACGAGCCTTAATTAGCGTGCGTCTCCACTAGCCGATCTTGCGAGAGTATCTAGAACTTGCAAAACTCAATGAAATGTGTATTCTTCTACGACAGCCAATCTTCTTGCGCCTTAAATTCGTGCTTGCATACATTACACCTATATTTCTTTGAACCAAATGGGAAATGTGCAGAGCTATACTCGGTCACGTTTGAGCTACCACACTTTGGGCATTCAGGCATTTTTTCACCTCCTAGGACAGACAAGTTCTTATATTGTACCAACAATCTGAAGCTATTTTGAGAATTCGATGTCCAACATAGATTTTGCGAAAGTTTGCATGCGCTTTCGCGAGAAACTAAGTGTGACCTTTATCGAGAGAATTGAGAGAAGGTTAGGGGAGAGTTGGGAGAAAGTCTTGGAAGAAAAGCCAAAAGACCTGTTGGTGGCTGTCCTGCAAGACATTAGACTCTACTATGTCAACCCATACGAAATGATTCTTGAAATGTCTGAACTTTTAAAACAAACATACGGCATATCGTGCTTTTCTCTGTCATTTTCTGAAAGATATGATTTTCCTATAAGCGAGAAGATCGAAGAGGCATCAAAGATTGTAAATTCCTTCTACGAAATGACTGAAAGTCTAGGCTTCGGACAGATGTTCATGAGAAGTACGCGACGCTGGTGGAAGTATGAGTTCTAGTTATCAAGCGGCTATTGATACTTTTCTCAGAAGTCTAGGATCAACACATGTGACTATCCTCAACATGATCTGGAAAGCATTCATGGCGTATTCGCTATGCATAGTGGCTGAAGCTTTCAGAAGAAAAGGGTATACAATTACTCCCATGAATCACCCAAGTGGCTTCAGGTTCAAATGCTTTCCTAGAGGAAATCCAGACGATTATTCATACTTTATGGCAAGCAGAAGTGAAGAGCATCTTGAAATAAGGCTTAGTGTTGATTCTCAAAATTTGAAATGGAAGAGCATAAAATTGAATCTCGATATTGTTGTGATACGCCAAGACTCAATTAGTGCTGATAATGTTGTTGATTCTGAAAAGGACTTGATCACTTTCGCAGAGTGTAAAAACATGCGCGGTTTTCCGGAATTGGTAGCTACCTTTGAAGGGATGATCTATGAACTTCAAAGGACACGGTTGTATAAAAATAGTATTAATAGGTTCACCATTCCTGCATGTCTTCTTCTTTCTGAGTCTGGCCACTCAATTCTGTATGTGGATAACCGCTACCAGAGTAAGAACCGAAGCATGAGAATATTCGATCTGCTCCAGCCAGGGAACCAGAAGATACAGAATTTTGTTCAAACATGGTTCTGACCAGTTGGAAGTCTATCGTATTTTTTCGCGAATTTTTCCTTAGTCGTAGGTGATGAACAAAAAATACAATTTGAAACAGGTTTCATTTCAGTCATTCCACTTGCAGGGAGATTGATCATATCATAGGAATAGTAGTTTTGGAGTACATCTTTTGGGAAATGACGTTCTTTAATCACTTCTCCAGCTATGAGAATCCCTGGAAGTACAGTTGCAAAGGGCAAGGGAAATGTTTCCTGTGTTGCTGACAAGACAAGTTCCCCGCAGTGCATCATAAACCAGTCGCTAAAGCGCTCACCCACAGAGGGAAGAGTAAACCCATATTTTTCGCTAGACTTGGTCATTCGGTTAATGTACTCTTGCGTCAAGCATGCGTTAGTACTTCGAAGTTTCGCAATTTCACTTGCGGAAAGACCAGTGACTTCAGAAAGGATATCTTCTAGTGGGCGCTCGACTTCTTTCGGACTATGAGTGCAGATTAGGCATGGGCTCTTCCCTATATCAACTCGGCGAACATAGAAATCAGTCAATACAACAGCGGCATCGAGTATCACTCTGGGCATATCCCACTGCATGTTACGCCTTGTTTCTTTTGTATCCACTGTGGAAATCAGAATATCGATGTTGCCAATTTCTCTAGAGGCTGTCAATTCTTGGTAAGAATTCTGGCATGCTTGAACATCTAGCTTTTTAAAGTCTTTCAAAAATTCTTTGACTGCTTCGACTTTTGGTCTGTTGCTCGCGGAATCTGTCTGCAGAGCGTAGACGTATCGATTCATGTTGCTTGGTTTCACTTCATCAGGGTCTATTAGTGTCATTCGGTCTTCAAGGTCGTGTAGGCTGGCAAGCGTGTAAGCAGCTGCGCCGCCGCCAGCACCTACTCCAGCTATGGTTAGATCTCGCCCATTTATTGTTAGAGGCAAGCTAGGATTGTTTGCAGGGTCTCCGTTCACCCTATAATCAAAGGCTGAGAAACTAAGTTGGTCTTTGATGAATTTTAGTCTCCACCTGACGTCGAAGGGCGTCTTCTCAGGCAATAGAAGATTTGACTTTTTAAGAAATACCTTCTTGAATACCTCCATTCCTCCAATGCAAGCAGCTGCATAAGCTCCGATAGGATTTGTATTCTTTGTGAAGACTGTCGCAAGCCCGTCTGCTGATACGTAAGCTATCCAGCCGTCTGAGGCTATGCTAATAGTATTTTCGATGGCGAGGTTTGAAGGCCCAATTGAGAGAACAGCATCCCAACCCCTATGTATTAGGTCAACACGTTCAACTTTGCAGTCAAGTTGCAGCTTGTTGATAAAATCCAGAACAGCATCCAGAATCTTGTTTCCAGTAAACAACGGAACATTAACTGAGAAAACTACAGGGTCGGGAATCGACACGCCGATGTGCGTCAATACTGGATGTAATCTCGCAAGCATATTTATTGCCATGCACAACGCAAACTGACCATTAGCGGTTTCAATAGATTTCTGGTCAGCCACTATCAATACTGTCCCAGGCTCTTCAGCCCATCTTTTCGTGTTGATTCTGGCTTTAGAAAGTAGTTGTTTGATCATTTCTAGGGTTCGTGAGTCTGCTCGTTCTTGCACAGGTGTGTCACACTCTTATCAGGGAATCTTCTACGACAAAGCGCGACGCAACCTCATCGCTCTTCAGAAGTCTCCATTTCCAATTGCCCACGTACTCATAGACATAGCAAGTAGAAAGATCACGTGTATCGCTCAAGGCAAAATTTGGGACTACCATCGAAATATACCCTAGCCTATAACTCAATGCTCGTTTCTCGTCTCCCAGAGAGTGCCCGAAGTTTCCGGGATGAGTGTGAACTTGAGCCAAAAGCAAAAGGTCTCTTTTTTCAAGTTCTTCAGATAGCTTCAGCAGAACTCGGGTATCCAGCTTTACGCCGCCACCCCAATGTCCTCTTCTCGGGACGATGTAGCTTACCACGTAGGCTTCTTCAGCGTTTGGGCTCGGTGCTCCCGCCCAAAGCACAAGCCCTTCGTGTTTGCGGCATCCTCGTTTTCTAAGCACCTTGATGCTCGCTTCAAACAGATCTCTTGGGATGTAATAACGTTTGATGAATTTGACGAGCCTGGTTCTCCTGGGCTTGTTTGAAAACATGGATGGAGGGTTAGTTTTTCTTTCGCTCATGGGTATGCCTTGTCGAGTTCTGCTTGAACCGCTTGGAGTATTGCGGCAAAAGAATATTTTTCAGGTGACCAAGGGCGTGACGCATCTGTTGCATGGCATCCTTCGTGAAATTCTCTGATTCCGGGAATGCACAGCTGGGGTTGACTTTGACTTCTACTTATGGCTGCTTGAAACGGTCCGACAGATGGCCAGTATTGAGCCCCTTCCTGTCTGGTGACCGGGTCAACAAACTGAAAAGACGGAGCCCGCTTTGGGTATTCATCGCAACGCAGCCGCGCCAGAAATGTCTTTTCTGGATGTTTCTTCGGGTGCATAATCACATATACGTCGGAGCCTTCTCCATTGATTGTCCACCCGTGGTGTTCAATTATTCCTTTAAGAGACCGCAGTCTAGAGACTTGTTCGTCAAAGTAGTGCCTTGAGAGTTCGGGATCCATCTGACCTTGACCTTCTTTTAGGTGTGTTGAATTACTTCTGCTCCAAGTGGAGATATAACCAACGTCATGCCATCCGTTATTCCTAACTCGCCAAGAGTCTTGTCTTCTGGTAATAGTTCATTTTGGCTTTTTATGAAAAGACCATAGTTTCTGGCAGTTGAAGGGTCCATGTGCAATTCGGCCATAGCCGAAACTTTTACGGCCTGAATCTTCTCATGCAAGTTGTAAAATCGCTCTATCGAACCGGCGGTGGACTCTATTATCAGTTTGATTCTAGGCGGTTCTTTCTCAACTGGCATTCTTTATGCACCTCCGGTTTAGCCATAATTGAGTGGTGGGTTAGATGCTTAAAACGTTATCCTCACAAGTGCAAAGAGAAGTGGTCCATTGCCAAGCGGTAAAAGACCTCTATCTCCCCATACCCAAACGGGTTCAAGTCCAGAGGATTCAGTCTCATTTTGGTCAACGTGCAAACCATTTTTCTTGATACGTTTGCTGCATTGTAGAGCGAGAACACAAGTGTTGCCGAATGGAAAATCCCAAGCAAAGTGTGAGGTGATGCTTTACTCTAGATCAATCTCCTCATCCGGAGTCAGCTTGGTTCCGCACTGTGGACAATAGACATCGCTGAATCTGCCAAGTTTGCCGCAATTCGGGCATTCTGGTTGCCTCGTGATGATTATACTGTCGGTCATGTGTTCAAACCCGTATTTCTTGTAGATAGCAACAGCTTTCTTAGCGACTTCTTTTGCTTCTTCCAAATCTTCTGTTACATAGGAATATTGTGAGCAGTATTCTCCACTTACATGGTTAGATAATCCTTCCAGCTCCTTTTCAAACTTCTCTTCTTTCTTAGTTGCATCAGGATTCTCTGCACCCAAAGAAACCCAATACCTTGGCATTATAACCCCTCACGCGCCGAACATGTATCAAATAAGCTTAGTTAAAACCTCTACAAGCTTTTCTTTTCGCCTATATGCATCCTCATTTACTAGCCCAATTAGCTTATTGGCTATTTTCTCGTAAGGTTCAATCGTTTTACTAATAATGTAGTCAAGAAACTCGTGCTTCAGAGTTTCAAGCGCTTTCTCTTCGTTGACCTCATAAATACAAATGCATGTTCCTTTGACTTCACCGGAAAGCTTGGCATTTTCATCAGGCAACCAACTCACATCAAGCTCATACCCTATGCCCAATCTCTGTTTCAAATCTTGCAGTACGCTCCGTAACTTATCCTGTTCTAGCTCAACAGTTATTCGAGTCGTTTGAGCACTTTTCAAACAGTTCACTACGGCTAAAGCCTATTTAGGAAACTAACAGTTGTTTTTGCTTCAAAGACTATAAGAATTATGAAGACAAAATAACGATTCAAAACATTGGATATTCTGATTCAGACTCAACCGGTTCACTTTGTCTACCAAAAGACAACAATTATGGTCTTCCAATCGAACCTGCGTATTCTTCAATTTTGTAACAACGCAGCAATACCGACAGAAATATATCTCGCGACAAAACAGTCTTTTTGAACTTTTAGTACCTGCAGTACGAAAATAATCTCTCCATAGTCAGAAATCATTTTCACTGCGATAACGTCATTCTTTTGTGGATTAACGTCCATGTAGAATTCTTCAATATCAGATGCAAAAAAGAAGGGCTTGAATCTCATAAGACACCACTGGATGAAAAAAACAGAGGAAGGAAATGTCTCTTTTTTGCCTAGCTTAATCTTTCTTTTAATTGCTCTAACGACGCGCTTAGCTTCTCTTACTCTTAGAGCATGTAGATGGTAGAGATATTTTATTAACTCGCTGGGTGAGATTTTGACAAGAACTACGTGATCTTTTTCCTTTTTGATAACAAAGTAAAAAGCATTGCATTTTTCTATTATTTGATATTCTTGAGCTATAATTGCCGGAATATAATGTCCGTAATACTTAATTTCATCGTAAATGATTTGAACAAATACGCATTCTCCAATTTCCGCGAAAGGATACAAATTTCCAGCAGTATGTATTAGTCCTAGACTTCTTTCCACAGTCTTAAATACTTCGTCGCTCATTGCGACATACTCCTCACATATTCTTGCGTCGCGGTAATGTCCTTTCCGAGTTATTTTTTCTACCAGTTTTTTTCGCTTTATCAGCTTGTTCACAAATTCCGTTATCCATTTTTCGCTTTTTTCTTTAATTTTCGGTTTTCTGGCAAAACGGTGGATGTAAATGGCAATCACCTGCATATTATCTTATGAACACAACTAACAGAATCAGCGCGATTGCCACACAATGCTTTTGAACGATTTTCATACGCATTCACTGTAAGGACTAGAGCGATAGCTTGAGAATCTTTAGGCTTGTAGATTTTAAACTTATGAAACGAGAATACTTAGCCAAAAGCATCGAGAGTCAGATTTCGAACTTCACATTTCAAGAATCCAAAGTTCAAATTAAAAGGTAAAAAATCATCTGCTACAACTCATTTTTTCTCTGTCCGTACGTTTTCAGATTAGCAAAACAGAAATACCAGTATCATGGCCAAGAAACCTAGCGTGATTTAATGAAACGCACGAGCAACTTTGCCATTGACCTGTATGAGCATGCGTAGTCTTATAAACTGCTGTGAAAAATGACAAGATATGGCTCGATGTTGTCAGGCTGTTGGCACAAAAGGCAGCAAAAAGTGGGTTCAAAAACTCATCAACGAGAAACCGGAGCTCCTCAGTTCTCGCATCGCAGAAGAACTAAGATTGCCCGAAAATGAACGCATCCGCTGGCTGTCACCGCTGAAGAATGATGATTACGCCGAATATTCCGACAAAGAAAGTCTGGATTTGCTGGGCGTGAGCCTTAAGAAGAGGCGCTTAGCTGATTTTTGGCCTGAAAACGGTCCTCAATGGGATGCTCTGGGCAAAAGTGATTCTGGAAAGCTGTTCTTGGTTGAAGCCAAGTCGCACGTAGACGAACTCATTTCATCGATCAGAGCTAGGGATGAGAATTCAGTGCGCAAGATACGCCGAAGCTTGGAAGAAACCAAAACCTTCCTGAACTCAAACGCAGAAGTCGATTGGTCTCGAGGCTTCTATCAGTATTCTAATAGACTGGCGCACCTTTACTTGTTGAGACAGAATGATTGGCCTGCATACCTCATATTTGTATATTTCGTGAACGATTCAGAGATGGCAGGCCCTACTACAATCGACCAATGGAAAGGTGCAATAGAATTATTACATTCTTTTTTGGGAATTAGAAGACAAAAGCTGAAGAAATTCGCTATAGATGTATTCATCGACATAAACAAGAGCGATTTATAAGTGCATAGACAGATTAAAGTGCGAGTTGCTCCTCGAAATGAAGGTGTCCTATTCGGGGGTTTAATACCCTCAAAAGGCTCGTCACCTGAAAAGTCGCGCGCTTTGCCAGCCGTTTTGACCACGAAAAACCGCTGAAACCATAAAAAATTGCGGGAGTTTTTAAACTCAGAAAATCTCATGGATCATGGGAAAAGGATGGCTAAAAAAGAATCAATCGAGGATATTCTAAAAAGACACGACCTAGAAGAGGCAGTGTTGATTCTCCGACGACAGCTGGACCAAGAAGAAAGAGAAAAGACCGAAATGCCCAAACCTCGACCGCCGGCAAAAAGGAGAACGACAAAATGGATCGGCGCAAAGCTTGGACTAAACCAGCAAATCATTCTCCAACTTCTACGAGAAAGACGGGACAAACCAAAAAGAACATTGCAACTCGAATTCACGACGGCACTGCATCCTGAAGGCGTCTCGCTGGAAAACCGGAAAAAAGCAAAAATGCTCTTCGAACAAGCCCTAAGACTACTAAAACGCAGACAACTGATTCGAACAACCTGCCCCGTCGTAGAAAAAGGGAGAAAAGCAACAGTTGTAGAACTCACAGAGCCAGCACGAGATTTCACATTCTACCGCAAACCCGCAGCCCTGGAAAACTTGGTGATAAAGCTGCTGAACGAGAAAATTGCAGCTAAACAAAAAACAATCACGACAAAGGAAGTTATACAGGAATTGGCTCAACAAGGAATCAATGGGCTGCATATTAACACAACCAAAATAGGCAGAATACTTGGTCAGTACAACTTTCGAGTGCACACTGAAAAAGGAAGCTTGTACCACCTATTTTCAGCTCCAATACCCCTACGCCAAAAACAAAAGAAAACAAAGAAAAACTGGAAACGCCATCCAAAATACCTCGACGTCGGTGTAGGCATCATCCGAATAAACTGATGGGTTGATGTCTATTCCTCTTGTTTCCTGAAGGACTCACTTTACTTCTTCTCAGAGCCTGGCTGACGGATTCACGTTAATTCTTCTTCTCAGAAAAAGCGTCCCCCACAACCCCCAGACACCCCCTAAACCCCTAGAACTAGAACTCCCCCCTCAACACCTCCCCCTATACAAATATGTATATATATAATATAGAAGAATAGACATCAATCCGTCAGTTTTATACGACATTTCAGCTCAATTTTGCTCTTTTTCCAGTTTCAACCGAGAATAGTAGTTCATAAGTCCAGAGAAGCTCGTCTCTAGTTTTCAGATAGAGCACGTGGCCTGGCTGGACGATGAAGAAAAGGTGCTTTCGACAGTGCGGACAGCCCGTTTGAACACTGACTGCTTTGCTGCAACTTTGCTCGATCATCTGCGAATAGTCTTTGGCAAAAGAGCGGCGGCAATGAGGACAGCGAATTCTAGTCATTTTGTTTCCTCCTTAAAAATCGGACGAGCAGGTAGGCCAGCACATACAGAACTGCATCAAGAACGACGATGAAAAGGAAAATGAGGAAGGAATCATTCACAGGGCCCATGTCTAGAACCGCCTTAAAAACTTGATCGCGAATGAAACAGATTATTCCGCAGCTGCTTAAAGTAGGCGGTCAGAGAGAGCGCGCTTCGATATGAAGAGTTATTCGGAAGACAGCCCTAGCCAAAAATAGACATGACATCAGGAGTTACTCAGATCTAAAGCTATAGGGAATGAAACTTTTCGGACGTTTTGTTCATGGGGCTTCAGAGCCAGAAACGGAGAGATCATATTTAAATCAGAGTCTTTTTCATGGTCCTTTTTGATGCAGCAAATCCCTGAAAGCCAATGTGAAACGCCAAAACCACTTGGCCTTTTTCAATCAACGACGCCTGAACTTGCTTACAAAAGAGCAGCATCTGCTGGTCTAATTATAATCTTTCACTCTTTCGATGAGTATGATCCGGATCATAGAGAGTGGGTTTTTTGGTCCTTATCCACCTCGTTTGTCTTGCGGCTTTTATGTTGTTTGAGAGATCTTCGAAGTGCTGATGAATTCGGTTTTGGGGAAAGAATGATAGCAAACGACCTCATCAATAAGGGACTTTTGAAGAAGATGGTTAGCGCCGGCAAGACCTACTACTACCATCTTAATGAAAAAACTGCTGCACGGCTTTTGAAACAGTTATTGGAAATAAAGCAAGATGAATGAAGCAAGAGAAATTCAGGCAAGGTTGACAAAATGCATGCTTGAATTGGTGGTTTTGCAGTTGTTAAATGAGAGAACGATGCACGGCTACGAAGTTATTAAGCAGGTGCGGAGAGAATACGGGGTGTATTTTGGCCCAAGCACGATCTACCCCTTACTGAATGCTCTTGAGAAGAAGAAGCTAATCAAAGGAGAGTGGGAAATGCATCAGGGAAGACCACGAAAAATTTACCAGTTAACACATCATGGAAGGAATCAGCTATACCTCCATGTAAAAACCCTTGCCCACCTGAACCTGACAATAGCTACGCAAAAGGAGAATCCAACCGTACACGAAACGGTCGAAGACATTCCTTCTACGCCATAGCTTTTCAGTCATGACGTTTCGGCCTACCACATTCGTGGTTTATGGACCACGGCCGGACGATAGGCCAACCCTCAGCCTTAAAGACTGAGAGCAGGTTTTCTGTGAAACCCTCTTCAGGAAGGTCCCCGGCTCATCAAGGCTAAAAAACCTCGGGAGAACGATGGAGGAGCTAAAGGCCGCCGAGCCTCACATCGTTGCAAGCACATTGCAGAGACTTTTCAGCTTTTCAAGTTTGTCTTTCCCTGCTTCATTGTTTCTGATCTTCTCTTCTATTTCTTCTATCGCTAGTCTTAGCATGGTCTGTTGGAATGGGAGAAAGAAAATTTCAATTGCACGTCTCTCTCTTGGGGTTAGTGACGCTTGGGTCCTATAGGGCACTAAGACGTATTGCACCAAGTTTATTGGGTCTATCAACACATCCCTTTTTCCATTACATTCAGTACACCTCAATGTTAAGTAGTCTCTGTCTCGCATCACACTGAAAACCCAGACATGTACATGTTTGGCCTTCAATTTTGAGTAGCTCATTCTTTTCCCTTCATATTCTGCTGAAAATGGTTTCTATTTTTTTGACTACGTCATCTATTTCTTCTACAGTTTTGGCTTGCAATAGGATTAGTTTTGCGCGCCAACAGTTTCCTGCAGGATATCGCATGAAAAAGAGTGTTATGTAATTTGTTGTGCCGCATTTTGGACAGCGAATAGAAGCTGGCGCGAGGTGTCCATGATATTTGTTCCATACGCCCTGTTGTTTCCAGAGTTTATCTTTTTCTTCAGCGATTTTCCAAAGAGTTTCGGAGTCCACCACCAGTTCGTTGCATTTGCTGCAAAAGACGAAAAGGTTTTTTACGAAATACCTCTCTGAATCTTTGAGGAGTTTCCAAAATTCTCCCTCATCTATAGGTTTCCAACTCGTTTTTTCTCAACCTCCTTTTGAGAAGTTGAGCCTTCACGGGCAAATCGGAAATTGTTACTATTTGTGTTTTATGAATTGGCGGTATGGATGTTTGCTTCGTTTTTTCTGTTTCTTGTTTCCCATCGTTTCCCGTTTTTCTGTAGCGCGCCCTGCGATATGTATTCCCAAACCCTCTTTTTTGGTTCGCCTAGACAGCAGATAGAGTAAGATGCTTCAAGTTCAAAACAAGTCGCCCCAAATGTGGAGGAGTGTGTGTGGAAGACTTTCTTGCTGATATAGATGAAAAAACCAAGAGGGCGCCTTTGATAAATTGTCATAAATGCGGACATGATACACGAGATGACCAAGAACCATCAAGTAGACTGCGCACATCAAAAGGATAAGGGCTATTTGAACACAAACACAGTGGAGACGTCTCCCGATGTGGGACTTTTAAGGTCTGTTTTCTCCAAACATTACATGAGCTTGAACAGGGTTATAAATGCTGATGGTTTGTCATCTGCTTGTGCGTGTGGGATCCGTGTTGAAAGGTGGGGTTGCATGTTTTTTAGCGTTTTCTTTTGGTTTTTGGTCTCAATTTTGTGAAGATCGCTGTTAGGGTTGCTATTAAAGCGATGTAGGGTATGATTGGTTCTGCTTTTGTTTGAACCTGTATTGGGATTGAGTAGCCTCCAACAGGGACTGTTGCAACTACTATGCGGGCAGTGTCTGATTGTGCCGTGTTGGCTTTAGCGTCTGTGACTTTGAGGTGCACATAATAGATTCCGCTTGTTGCTGGCGTAAACGTCCACGAAGCTGAAGTTGCACCTGAAACTGGAGCGCCGTTAAGGTACCATTGATAGCTGTATGGAGTGTATCCGCCTGAAACTGTTGATGTGAAGGTTACTGACTGACCTACAAGTATTGAATCTGAAAGCGGGCTTATAGAGGTTGAAAGCGGTGGAGCAACAGGTAAGAAAACAGCCCGTAACGTATGGTTTGCGTCCATTAAGACTGTGTAGGGGTTAGCTGAACCAATATTAACGCTGTCAAGTTCCCAATAGTCGAATAAATAGCCTATATCTGGAATTGCGGTAATTTGTACTGTCTGGTTGGTTACGTAAGTGTATGTTCCAGGAGTTGGGTCAGTTGTTCCTCCAACAGTTGTGGTGATTGTTAATGAGTATGTTGTGGGTAGAGGGGCGCCTTGAAGAATGACTCTTATGTCGTTTACTGTTTCGTTGTTGCCTAATTTGTCGATGCTGTAATATTCGATTGTATAGGTTCCTTCTTCCAATCCGTAGAGGCAGAAAGGCTCGGTGTAGTTAAGCCATCCGCTATCGTAGATTTCGTTGAAGATTCTGTAGAAAGTACCTGCAATATCAGTGCTGGTTGCAGAGGTCAAGGTTCCACTGCCTTGTTGATAGCACCGTTCAGAAATAGGAGATAAGATAAACTGGGTCGTAGGGGTAACAAATATGGCTTCGTCAGTGGTAAGTTTGGGTTCTGTAAGAGACAAAGTTGTCTTGGGAGACAAATAGGAAAGTCCAATCAGATCAGAAAATTGCCCAATAGTTAAATTGGTGCCAACATGTATTGTCTGATAGTCGCCAGAGCCAAATTGATCCACACTAACAAAAATCCCTTCTCCATTTGCCAATGAAACCCAATCCATCAAATATGAGTGAATAGTGTTGATTTCAACCGGAATGTCTATGGCTTCGAAGCAAACGAATGTATTGTCTTTGCATGTTATGGACAGCCAAATGCTGTATTTGCCATTTTTGTCTGAGCTTAGCAATAGAGTATATTTATCTGTTGCATTGAAAAGTAACACCGAGCAAAGATTTCTGTCAGCAAAAACTATAAAGGCATTCGGAATTTCATTAACAAGAACCCCATCTGTATATCCGGTTACTCGACCTTCGCTATCAATGATCGATGTAATCATGGGGTCTATAGAAATAATGGCAACCGATCCAGACGCGTCAGCGCATGCTTTTTTTAGCTGATTTGCCATTGCGACCATTACATCTTTAAAGTTGTGATAGAAATCTCCGAAGCCCACCCCTGGAAAACCCCATTTTGATAGCATGAGATTAGGATGCTTATATTCGATTCTTTTCCAAGGAGCTATAATGTAAAAACGCACGTTAGATGGCAGATAGGGCATGGGTTGTACCGGCTGATCGGAGGCCAAAACATCCATTTTCCTTTGGGGCTCCAAGAAGAGCACGTAATTCGCGATTTTTAGTAGTGGATCTGCAGCAAAAGTGTAAAAAACGCTAACTGGAGGATCGCATATCGTCATCCACAGAGACAAGGACTCTGTAACTATCGTTGGCACAATAACTTCAAGTGCATAAGCATCTCCAGATTGCAGGACGTTTTTGCTGCCGAACCCCTTAACCGATGAGGATTCTAAGCCATCATGGTAATATTCACTTGTTGCAATTAATGGAATCTTTTTCGAATTGCTGTTGAATGTTCCTTCGAATATATAGTCCATGGGATTGACTTCAGAATTATCGGGTTTCACAGATCCTAGATTTTTGTCAAGCAACATCATGCCATGTCCCCCTTCTTCTACCGCAACAAAAAGTGTTTCTTTGTAAGTTGACTTGAAAAAGAAGTATTCAGAATACTTATTCTGCCAGAAGTGTTGGCTAAGAGAGAGCACCCTAATATCGCCAGTATTCTTGTCTACCCATGCAAATATAGACTCAAAATCATGCTCATGATCCATTTTCCAAATGTCTGTTCCAAAAAAGTCGTATTTATTGAAAGCATGATAAATCCAGTATTCGACTACGTATTGACTACCTCCTAAGTCAACTACAGTCCAATAGGGATGGACGGTTGTTGGCACTTGCCCTATGAAATTCTGCACGTAATTTTGGTAGTTGTTGTTAATTGACTCATCGCCATCAAAGAACAAACCGTCCACTGGATAATATCGCTCACCGGTAGAGAAAATTAATTGAATCTCACTCTTGTGGAGTTTTACTGTTGCAGTGTCGCTTATTACAAACATTGCGCCGCCCGGAGCCCAGCATTGAAAAATGAAATCATGCAAACCTAAATCGTTTGGCTTGAACTCACTTGTCATATAGTTGAATACTCCCTTACTAACGCGGATTACCTCCGACGTGCATGTATGGCCATCATAAAAAACAGCATACGAGTCTGGATCGATATATTGCCTGTTGGAAGCATCGAATACTTTTACAGTAAACGTGGCTGTTTGGAATAAATAGCATTCATCATTACCGCTAGAGCTTTCGTGCGAAATTTCCAAGTTGTATTCGAAGCCGTGTACGGTAAACATAATTGGGTAGGAGTGAACTATCGATCCAAGCGAACCTGCGTACCATCCGGTTACTTGAAGCTGGTAATCGCCAGGGGTGAAAGCGCTGGTGGTTGATATTGTGAGAATCGCTTGAATTGCGCCTTCTGGTGGTGGCGTCACTGCTGATGGAGAGAAAGTAACCGTAGCTTGTGGTAGGACAGCGCCTCCTAGTGAAAGCTCGATGAGTTGGTTGAAACCATTAATGCTTTTTATCGTGATGGTAAAAGAGGCGGATGAGCCCGCCTTGATCGCCTGAGAAGTTGGGGAGACGCTGATGGAAAAGTCTGGCATAGCAACAAACTGCAGTGTTATTGTCACCCACACGTTCGAGGAAACAAGACTGGCTACGATGCTGGACGAAATGTATCCTGCTTTGGACGCTGTAATGATGTAAGTTCCACTAGATATCCCAGTGAAGACGACATCTCCTCCGCTGTCCGTGAATTTGCCAGAGATATTTGGAATAGTTACCGTTGCTCCGCTTATTGGAGCACCGAAAGAATCTTGAACATGGACAAACAAGCCGAACACTTCGGGAGTCAGATTGATATTGATAGTTGGAGTCGGCGAGGTTCTTGAGATCGTTATTCTGGCGTAGGCGGTTGCGTATCCCGCTTTTGAAACTGTAACTATGTATTCCTTGAATTGTAAAGCCGAGAAGTAAGCATTCCCAATGCGATCAGTGGTTCCAGTTTGACCTGCCACTTGCACGGTGGCTCCGCTTATGGCGATACCCGTTGAGGCATGCTCCACATGGACAGTGAGTTTGGTGGTTGCCACGCCGAGATCGTTTAGTACAATGTTTAAGGTAACATTAGAGGTTATGTCAAATGTTAAGGTTTTAGTTTCGTAACCATACTTCTGCACGATCATTGTTAAACCCGTTGCAGCCTCCAAGTTTTGCATGGTCAGAGACCCCCACGACGGAGTAGCAAACGCACCATAAATGTGTCCGTTGCTATCGTAAATGTTGCCAAGAGCTCCATCCACTGGGTTCCCGTACTGGTCACGCACATTAATTGTCAATGTATACCTAAGTGGAAACAGGTAACCAGTGAAAGTTTTACCAACCTCAAGATATTGGTTCTTGTAGACTCTTGGGCATTCTTTGTTTGTGAAAACATCGCCTGAATAGCCCTTTGCTGAAATCGTAACGTCGTAATACCCCGTACCCAAACTTGGAAAAGTCAATATTCCAGAGGCACCTGTCACTCCAGACAAAGAACCCACAACGACCTTCGCTCCAATTATTGGTTTATTATCTGAACAAGCATCCATAACAGCAATTGTTACACCACCCATCACTTCAAGTGTAACCTGCGTTGATATTGGCGTTAACGTTGGGTCATCACTTTTCGGAGTGGCAGTAATAACTATTGTGTGTAGTCCACAAGGAGTAGAGGTTGAAGTGGAAATGAAAAGTGAAGCGGATGATCCGTTTAGTCCTCCGATAACTGCTGGAACAAAATAGCCAGTGACGCCAGTTGTAAGAGCAGAGAAGCTTAGACTCGCCGAAATGCTTGGAGAATCTAGCGAAATCGTGTAAGCTGTGCCGCCTCCTGGAACTACCTTCTGTAGGCTTGGGAAGGCTGTCAACGAACCCCACTCAGCTATTGATCCTTCCATGTCTGTTTGTATTTCCTGTTGACTTAATGCTCTGTTGTATATTCTGACTTCATCAATCATCCCGTTGAAAAAGGCGTAGATCCTGCCTATCGGAGGTGGATAATCTGAAGCTGGAGGTTTGCATCCAATTGCAAGCCAGTTTGATGTTGTTTCAATAGGTCCGGACTGCGCATAACTTGAGTCGAACTGGCCGTTTATGTAGAGTTTCACATTGGAGCCATCATAAGTCATCGCCAAGTGAGTCCATGTATTCAATGGGAGATCAGTAGAAGAAGCATGGTGAAACGGCATTTGGTTCACAGCATATCCAGCCTTGGTACTAGTAGAAGAATAAGTCATCAAAACATAGACGGATCCTCCGTTGGTAGCGCAACGACTGACAATGTGACTGTTGTCTCCTTCACCGGACACATAGGCCCTTGGGTATACCCATGTTTCTACGGTGACTTCTGCCGTAACATCTAGACTGTTGCTTTGAGGAACTTGCACATAATCGTCGATGCCGTCAAAACTCAATGCTTTACCAAATTTACCGTCAACCCATGTGGGTTCGTTAGTTAAAGTGCCAGTGTTGCCGCTTCCGCTACTATCTGTGGCATAAGTTCCAGAGCCTTCGTCAAACTTCCAATATCCAACTAATCCACTTGGGGACGGTGTTTCACTGGCTTCAAACAATTTTACATCGTCGAAGTACACTGGAGCGCCTGTGAACCAGCCTGTAGATACTTCCATAGAGAGAATCTCATGCGGATCGTTTGGTTCTACCAGGTTCTGGGCCGCGAGCGCACCGTTGATCCACACGTCGTACAACCTGGTGTTTTTGTCGAGGATAACCCTGACCTTGTACCATGTATAGGGCGTGATAGACTGGAGGATAGTCGACCCGCTGACAAGATTGCCAAGCGAGAAGCCAACAGTTGCATAGAACCGACCCCACGTATCGATTGGCCTGTTGAAGAAACCGATGCTTCCGTTGTTCGGGACGCTGGTTGTCATTATGTAGCCTTCGTATCCGATGACATCACTGCTTGAGGAAAAGTCGTGCTTGGTTACAGAACTCCAATGATCCTGCCCTATCAGCTGAAGCGATTTGGTCTGTGAGTGACAGTAAACCTGAGTTATAACTTGGTACTGGTCGCCAGCGCCGTTCCAGACTATCTGCCATCCGCCTACAGAAGGAAAAGTGTTAACCGGATAGCTTTCGAAATCATCTTGAAAGATGACAGTTTCCTGACCTTTAACATGCAGGATAAATATGGAGAACATGGGAATACATAAAAGACCAATCATAATCAACGATAGTACACTCTTCATTTCCTTTCTCCTCACACTCATAGAACATCTGCAGAGAAAAAGATATAATATTTGTGGAAAAGAAATTATAGAAGAAAATTCTATTTCCACCTGAAAAGAAAGGGCATTTGCAATTTGGGAGCCTATCACGCACTACTCAAGTAGCACCTTTACCAGCAAACGTCCGTTGAAATTTTAACTCCCACTCACAACCCTCAAATCAGGTGTCTTCAGCTAAAAAACGGCTAGATTATGCCCTCAATTCAGATGCAGGGATTTGGATTTGGATCTTCCGCAGCTCCCTTTTCTATTTTAGGTAATTGCTCTAACAAACGCAGGATGCCCCGCCCCCTCTTGAGTGAACAAAGCCCAAGTTTTCGATACACGCGCGATTTGCTAACTAGAGAACAAGGTTGGTCATCTCGTATGTTTTTCTTTCTTCCTGTAATTTCTGAATTTGTTCTTGCAGTATGCCTTTCTTCTTTTCTGACATTGCTCTTTCCAATCTCTTGCGTAGCCCCAGGATTTGTTGGTCGATGTCCGCTGCGACGCTTTGAATAGTCTGTTCCTTATATTTGATCAAAAACTGCTGAATTCTCCGTCGTTCCCATCCATTGCGGTATAAAGGATGGTTTTGTTCATGACTAAGCATGTAAGGAAGTATAATCTCCTTTGCTATCCTCATATAGTTGTCGTACACAATCTGGTCTGTAGCATCACAGGAGACGCATTTTAACCAAATCCAAGCGCGGTCTTTTTTGACGAAAACAAATCGGTGTCTGTGTCGCTTGACCTCCAACACGCGGTCAATGTAATCCTTGAAGGTTTTCTTAAGGTAGGAGAACTCCTTAGTAGGGACATTCTGAAAGCCGAATGTTTTGTAGAACCCGAAGTGGATATACCAATCAGGCCGTGGAGATTTGCTCTTGTATCTTGTTTGCAGTTTGGCGGCAGTTTCCCTAATGAGTTTAAAGAGTCGAGTATTATAATACCGTAGTTGACGTCTTTTTCCCTTCACAACTGTAGCTTCAAATCTTGCCATTTTTCAACCTCCCACAGATTGATTGCCGAAAAAACGTATTGTTACGAAAAATCCAAAAATCAGATTTTTTGCGTGTACGGTGTTTCCTGCTTGAAGAAGCCTTGCCGAAACCGCCGGCAAATCCCGAGTTTCAAATCTTACGCATATGCGGATAAGCGGAATCGCAATACACACGAAACGTTTATTTATCCGCCAATCATGCATGACAAGCCATAATGCAAACAAAAATACAAGCTAGACTACAACGCATCAAAGACTTACTCTCCAGATTAAGACGAAAAAAGCCGACGACGATCATTCAGATACAGCCGCCACAACACAAAATCATAATGGTCCCGCCTGAAGAGATCTGCGAGACCCCAAAGCCTTTACAGCTGTTTCAAGCCCGAGACCACCACGTTGCTCATAATCTTGCTCATCAACTTGGCTACGTCATTCTTTTCCACGAGAGAGACAGGCACGACGTGCACTTCCGGAGTTGGGTATTTTGGGCTTTAACTCAAGACTCTTCTGTACGATTGTTAAAGTGTTTTAAGGATTTGCGAGAAGCTGGCGAGTTCACGATTCAAGAGCGGATCATCATAAATGATTTGGTGAATAAAAGATTGATCCAGAAACTCATCGAGGGCGACAAGACTTACTATTTCAACTTGAACTCAGATATTGCAAACATGATAGTGCGCCAACTGAACCGCCTACAAGAACAATCGCAACCGCCTTTTCAAAACTAGCGATTGTATAAATCCCCTGACACGGGTTCTAGCCCGTGTTTCGGCCTACCCAAACGGCAAAAAGCCGCGAGCCAGGATAGGCCAACCCACCTGAAAAAAGGTGAGCGGACAACATGTCCTCTTCGGAGAGGTTCGGCTCATCAAGGCGGGTTAAGAAACGCCTTGGAAAACGTCGGCGAGGCTAACCGATGCTACATGGTGGTCGCCAAGTGCCTCGCTGGCATCTGCCTTTTACAGAAAGCTGATGTATGATGTGGGTTTTTTCGAATTGTTGACTATGTGAGAAATCGCTGCAATGGATAGTCCCCCTTGGAGCATCTGTTTCAATTCGTTGAAGCACTGATGCATTTTGGATGGCGGCACAAACAGAACCATCAGCCCCACCGAGTCCAAAGCAATGACAATTCCAAATTTGCTGGCGCAGTTAGGACAGTCCACGATAAATTCTGCCAAGCTGAAATTGTCCTCGACCGCTATTTTCTTGCAAAGCTCTTGAATGCAACCTCCGCCAAGAAGCAAAGTTCCACATCGCAAGCATCGGATGTCTTTCATTTTTTAGCCTCCAGATGTTTAGCCATCAACTTATCCAGGATCGCCGACATTAAATTCACTTGAACGCCCAGGTTCCGCGCTTCTTGGAAAGACTGATAGAAAACGTTGAGAGCTTCAGATGGCATAAGACATGTCAGCCAACCTGTAGAGTCCGAAACTACGACAAGTCCCCAACGGTAGCCACAGTGTGGACAATCAATCACGCTTTTGCTTATTCCGACAGCGACAGACCTCACGAGGCTTGCAACATCAGTCTCGTCGAGAATTGTTTGGCCGCATTTTTTACAACATAGTTGTTTATACATTCACTTCTACCTCCTGAATTCTTCTTAGGTGCTTGTTTACCAACGAAAAAGAAGTGCTAATGAAAAGCAGTGTCTGATGGGTCCCGGGTCTTTCCTTCAAGGAGTTCTTTTTCGATTCGTTGTGTAATTTCTGCCACTGGGATCCCGAGGCGCATCAGGTTTCTGATTGCTTCGTGCAGCGTCGGTAAGCCTTCTGGTTGGACAGGTATTATGGTCCAGCTTTTAGAATCTGATGCGATGACGAAGCCCCATAGTTCATGGCATTTTTGACACGAGATTAAGGCTACTGCTGTGCCTATGCTATCGGTTTTATAGGTTCTTTGTGTCAGCTCGCGTACGTGGTTTGTGGGCATTAGTTCGTTTCCGCATTTTGGACAACATAACGGTCTATACGACATTTTTTCTCAACCTCCTTTAGAAGATTTTTTACAGATTGAGCCCTTTCTGGCGAATCAAGTTCCGGTTTTTCTGTTTTGTTAATTTTCCTTTTGGATTCTGGCTTTGGTTTTTTTGCTGTTTTTTGTTTTTTGTTCTTTGGGGCTTCTGTTTAGGTGGCGGTTTTTTTGGGCCTGGGTGTTTTCAGTTGGTTTCTTGTTTGTTTTTCGTGGTTTTTCGTCTTTGTGGTTTTTGGGAGGGGGTTTGGTGGTTGTGGGGTGAAAGCGGGGAGTTTTCAGGCGAATATGCGGGGTTGATGGTTGTGGGCGAGTTTTTGGTGTTTAGGGAAGCTTTGATGTTGAAGACTGGCGGGGGTTGGAGGGTGTGGTTGAAGAGTAGTTGTTTCCCGTCTTTTTGGTTTTCTGGGAAAGGTTTTCGTGCGGGTGGGAAAGAATTCGGTGTGGGTGGGAAAAAATCTGATGATGTGGGAAACTTTGGTTATGGAAAGAATCAGGGAGAGTCAGAGAGTGCTGTAGGTTAAAGGTGTGGCCGTTTCCCGGGATTTCCAGGAAGGATTTGGGACGCTTTTCCCCATTGTTTGATTAAAGTAGCCATAAAGGGCTTGGTAAGTCATGTTTTGTGGGTTTATAAGGTTTTTACACTTTTCTGATTTTGGGGAGTCTGTGCACCCGCTACTCTCTGTTTTCCATCGGGGTGAGGGGCCTCAGTGCAGGGTTTGAGCAGCTCTGGCTTGGAAAAAATTACAGACTTTAAGAAGAGATATATTCATCGTTTGTTGGGGGTCTTACCGACCTCGTGATAGAAATGACAAAAACCAAAGAAAGCCAAGCAAAACCGCAAAAGAAGAATGGATGTATAGTTACAAAGCTTGTGTTCTGCTGCAAACCCAATTGTAGCCGCTGTCCGCATGGTCCTTACGCTTACCATGTTACGAAGCATAAGGGCAAACAAGTCTGGCACTATCTTGGCCGAGCGGACTGAACGTTCACGTTTTCAGCATCCCCGCTTATCTCTTGATTATTTGGAAAAACGCTTGAAACCGTTCTTTCCATAGCCTTTCTTGTTCTGGCTCTCGAACCCCCTGCTAGCTTCGTCGCCCAAAAGCCTTGCACAACAGTCTCAAGTCGATTAAGGTGGACCATTTGTTCTGATTTCGTTTGGCACGATATTAACGATTGACAGGGGTTGGTAAGATTAACAATTAGAACGGGTTGGTAAGATATCGCTAAAAGCGGACTTGCGCACTAGGACAAAATATTGCAAAAAGAAAAAAACAAGAAAACACAAGCAGAAAACGAAACAGAAAAAGCCGAAAAAACAGGGACAAACCAGAAAAACAGGACAAAACCAGCAGAAGGCAGACGCAGAAACCAGACAGAAAAAAACAAGAAAACACAAAAAACAAAACAAAAACAAGAACAAAAAGACCATCAAATTAAGCAGACTTAACCGAGAAAAAAAGGACCAAAAAAACCAGAAGGAGACTAGGGAGAGATCAAGGTCCAGGTTAGACATGTGGCAAAAATGTGACAAAAAACGACGAGAAAAACAAGAAAGAGTTGTCAGTGACGGTAAGAAAAGTTTGAACCAGGGCTCAATGGCGTCAAGGCCGAGGTCTTGGAGAAGTTTTTAGTAGACCTCTTAAAAAGGAAGGAGTCTGATGCTTAAACTGGACGAAGAAAAGAAGAGATTCATTAGGGCTATTGGAAACCCATCACGGTTGAAGATTTTGTTGGTCTTATGGAAAGCGGACAAGGAGCTGACCGTGTACGAAATATTCCAACGCACAGGACTTGGAAGAAGTTCCGTCACATGTCATCTCCGCAACCTTATTTCTATAGGGCTGGTTTCAAGGACCATTTTCGGAGAAATCCCAGTATACGACATTAATAAAGACGATTTTAGAATGAAGGCTATAACCGAATTTTTTGCCAAAACCAAGCTTTAGCCTATTGCTATGAAAACTATCGGGCTATTTGAGCAACATAATCGTGTAAATCCACTTTAGAAAAAAAAGGAAACGACTGACAAAATGCTTAGGTGTTTTGCTTCATCTTAACTCTTCATTCATTCTATTCAATCGCTAGAGCTCTTCGATTCCCGTCACTTCTTCCTCTTCTTCGATCTCTGGCACGGTTTTCACAAAATCTATAGTTATCTCCTTCACGTTCTTATTTAGAGCCTCAACAATAATCCTGCTAAAACGTGAAAGAAAACGCCGAGGATGAAAATTGCATTCAGTAATAACGTTTTCAACAGCATCTGTAGTAAATGGATAAAATTTTGAGGGGGGCTCAAAGGACGAGTCTCTAAAGTACTTTAAATGTTGGAACACTATGTCCGCGCATTGCTCAATGTCCGGCTTACGTGTAAGAACGGACGTATATCCTCCCGGGAGTAGAGGAAAAGAAGCAGAAAGCCCAGCTACCGTCCATGCCTGACTAATTTTTTGGGCAGACTGTTGATGTGTCGTAAGTATTAGCGTGTAAAAGCTACTATTACTTGCTTCATTTCCTGCTCTAAAGAAAGCTATTCCAAAATCTTTGATGAAATTCTCAATTTCAGCTCTTGTAGATCTATCTGTCAAGTTTTCAATATCATCTATTAATAGTACCCCACCCTTAAATCCAGCTGCTTTCAGAGCTCGTACGGTTTGGTTCAGAAATAGATCTGGAAGTTTTACCAAGAACTTTTGATCCCAAGCAGTTGACATCTCCTCTAATGAGTATCTAGAAAAGCTCTCAAGATAGTCCTTTACGCTATCGTTTATTATAGCTTCTGCGAACTGTTCTAGAACACCTGCTTTTACAAGATCGCCTACGCCCAAACAGTTTGATATGTGTGAAAAAAGTCCGTCCCTTATGAAAGACCTGAAAGCTTCTTTATAAAGAAAAGCAACTCTGGATTTCAATTGCTCTTTGAAGGAGATGTAGCTGCAGAAAAGCTTCTCCGTACCATCAAAGTAATTCTTACCATGTTCATCGTTTATTCTGTGCTTCATATAAATACTCAATGCAGTTTTTCCCATGCCACGCCCTGTGGTTCTATCTCCTTCTGCCCAGAGGAAACCGCATCTTATTCTATCATCAAAAGATGTTTTGGTTCCAATAAATTTCTCCTCAAATTCTCTTATTTCTATCGCTCTCGCTTCTATGGAGAAAATCGAACCGTTTTCTCTAGGATCGCTAGATTCTGGCTTGAGTATTGCTCCTGCTCTGGGAAAAGGGTTTCTTTTTAGCCCATAAGTTTCGTATCCCATCTTTTTACCTCCCCAAATTGATTTTCATTAATGTGAAAAATTCCCTCATAGGCTCTTCAATGATCAAAGGCAAACGCTTTTCTGTGATTTTTTCTCCAGCACCCAAATATGTAAATGAAACCCAGTGCGGTTCTTCTTTATAAAGCCTCTTTAGATACAAATCAAATAGACTATCTGAGATCTTCAACGCTCTACATGCCATATCACGCACCTCTGCTATTTTCACGTATCCAAACTCGTCTTTTCTAGTAATATAGAATTTTGTGAGAAATTGTTTAAGTGGCTCTCGTATTTCTTCAAAACTAGGTCGATTAATGTATAGGCTCCCTTTAGCGTAATCTATTCTTTCTACGGTTTGCTTAAAGGTTGGTTTAGAATCAGAAATCAAATAGGTAATTTCGACAGGGAAGCCTTCAATTTCAAAGATAGCATAGTTAGTAAGTTCTAGAAATGTAGTCCTAGAGCGAATAACATCATACGCACGTCTACTTTCGATGTTTGATTGAAATACTCCAGAAACTATATATTTCTCAATAACAGCCTGGAGTTTTTTAATTTTCTTTGTCTTTTGTTCCATTGAATCAACATTTGTTTTGTCTAGAATATCATATAATTTGTCTAGTCCAATAACTATGCCAGAACAAATTCTATTCAGTATATTGACATAGTTCTGTGCAATTTTTTTTGAATCTCCGCCAGATTTATCGTGAATATCGGAGGTGATAATAGGTATTGGTAAACCTTCGCCATTAGAGACTTCTCTTATGCGTTCTAAGAAGTATTCAAATACGCTGTATTTTTCCAGCATCAGTTTAGTAAAGAATTTCTTTAATTCCTCAGAATCTTTTCTTTCGATCAGCGTTGCTACATTTTTTCCTGCGCTTGTCAATGTTAAGTATCCATTTTCTTTAACAATAAGCTCCAAATCTATAAGTTCAGACGTAGCACGTTTAACAGTCTCAGTACTTATATCCCTGGGTTTAAATGAAAGCCCATACCTGCTGGCTTTCGCCTCGTTATAGTTATTTATCATTTTCCTAAAGTATTCAAAGGTCTTGTCACTACTCTCAGTTCTTCCGCTTCTCCGGCTAAGACCCTCCAGTATGGTATAGAAATATTTGATATCGTGTATACCACTTGATGGAGCTGTCAATTCAGTTTTGATTTCCACTCTTCCCTCACCATTTCAAATGAACTATAATACTCATTGATTTTACTTAAAGCCTCACTTGGCCTAATTTCTAATGATGGTAAGTCGATTACGACTTTTTCATCTTTGTATCTAAAAATGTCAGAAAAAGAGTAATCACATTGTTCTTTCAAATTGTTGACTTTTTCTATTAATTCTGTGACTTTATGCTTCAATTCACTTTCTTCTTCGGCTATTTTTTGATAAAGATCTCTCAAGTAATAGTCCATCACCTTAATTGTCATCAGAGGAGGCTCTATTAATTTGATGCCATACGTAATGCACAGCTTTCGAATAGTACCGTCTACATTCTTGTTAATAGTAACAAGATACATAGTGATTTTGTAGCTCGATAAAAGCTCAGCATTCTTGAAAAAGAAGTCCATTACTTTTCCCAAGAAAGTGAAAACAATCTCCTTGGTAAGATTGCTCACTTTATAATGTTTTAGCTCAAAAACTAGCAGATCTTTATCCTTAGTGCAAATAACATCTAGTTCGTGAGGAGTATTAGATAGAGTTGAATAAGATAAGCCGAATCCCATATCTCTTGAATTAGATATCGAATCAAAACTTATTTTCCCATAAAGATATTCACGGAAACTGTCTTCAAAACCTTTGTCAGTCGTCGGCATCCTCTTTAATCTATTCCATTCCTTGTAAACAAATAGCCATGAATACACTTCTGCACTCATCATTTTTGGATTACCTTCCTAATGAGTTCTTTTGGTTCAGCCATAATTTTTCCGCATTTTTCACATTTCGATACTTGAAGAGGTATATACATTGGAATCATAACTTTCACTTTAGGTTCTGGACTTGGCTGTTCAATAAAGAGTTTGTTGACTGGGACACGGTTCCAATGTCCACAGCTTGAGCACTTCATTCTTAGGGTTCTTTTCATTTTTTCACCTTGATAGGGCAAATTGGTAGGCTGTGAATGTTCCATCAGTGGATCCGTATAGCTTTTTGATGTGGGCTTTTGCTTCTTCGACACTGTTGGTTGTAGGGATGATTTCTTTGAAGTTCATGGTATGTAGAAGTGTTAGGAGGCTTCCTTCGTCTTTTCTGATTATTTTTCCTCTGAGGACATTTTGTCCGCATTGAAAAACTGCATGGTCTCCAGACTTCGCTTTACCCTTCCTTAGCTCAATCGTCTTTTGACCTGTCTTTATCCATTCGAAGGCTTCTTTCTTTACCATGAATAGAGGCGTTTTCTTCACCTTTCCATATTTTTTGTTGCGTTAGGAGTTTAACACTTTCACTTAACAGTCTCTCTGTTATTCCCTTAGCACATCCATTCTTTAAATGATTTAGTCAGCGAATCTCTGTTGAATATGAGGAAGTGAATGAAATGACGGAGCCTTTAAAGCGCGCGCGCTAAATCAATTTGAACATTAAAATCGATAAAAAATGGTTGAACATGCTCCCGTGTAACGTTGACATAAATCTTTTACGCTCGAGAGTTCTCTTTAATTACTTGACTGCAACTAAAGAAGTGGCTCTGTTGGTTAGCAATTTCGAAAATGACGAAAGAATAGAAACTATCAGAGATCTAATTCTCGAAGAAAAGGCCGTCGGTGCGACAATAATCTATAAGATCACTGTTTTACAGTCGGTTGTGGAGTATGAAAGCACAGCACTCAAGAATGACGCCAGTCTCGAAGACATGATCGTTCAAGAACTTGAAAAGAAGTACCCCTTTTCGCCTAGGCATCGGAGTAAGCTCAACGAAGGTTTCTTTCAATTCTCAAGAAAGAATGGCAAACTTGATTGCTATTATATCAGAGAAATGCCCTTCAGGTGGGATTATGCTGACACGAGAAGAAAAACCATTCAATCTCTTAATGTCAAACGTGTGGATCCAGCATATCGGGTTAGGATAAATATGTCATTCGAAGAAAGGAGGGTGGTCTTGACTTTCTTTGGCGGAGTCGAGACCTTGGTTTTTCGTGCAAGAGAGATAGTTTGTGATGCAGTCAAAAATTACGTCTACAATTTTGCTAAACGAGATGCCCGCTTTACACCAGAAGCGATGCGTAATATGCTAGAGAGATTTGGAAAATACGTTGAACTCATCAATATAGATCCAAGAGACAATGAAAAATTTACGAAAATAGTCGAACAAAACGTGAAAGGAAAGGCTGAAGTGAAGAAGGTCATAATCTACGATGTTTTCAATGTTCGCATGACGGGGATAAGCATCTCTATATCTCCTGAAGTGGCAAGGTTAATTGAAGAAGAGGGTATTCGCTTAACAGAAATCAGAGGCGGGCTATGGCTGGAGTTTGGGATAAGAATTACGACAAGAGTTAAGTCGAATGGCAGAGTGGAATTTATTATCCCAAGTAAGTACTTTGGCAATGATGAGGAAAAAATTTTTGAAGTAGCTGTGAAGCTTTATGGAAAACTTCTTCCCGAAAAGTTCGAGCCTGAAAAAGGCCCTTTGGAACGATTTATGCAATAAAGGGAAGGACGAGTCGCATGGATATTGAAGACGAAAGTTTGCTTGAACTAATAAGCGAAGAAGACTTTTACGATGTCTCATTAGTAGAGAGAGTCGCAAAAAGAATATTTTCTCAACGGGACCCTGAGATAGTTCGGACTTTCTTGAAAAAACTGCACTTTGCATTTCTGGCTAATGATGAGGGCTATAGGACACAGATCTTGGAACGTTTAGCCAATTTATCTACGAATTTCTCATTAGATGAGCTCTTTTCAATGTGTTTTGATACGCTCGTTGGAAACTATTTGATTCTCTTAATTGTTTTAAAACAAAATCCAATTCTTAATACAGAATCAATTAAGGGCATCACAGAACTTGTGCCACGCCTAGAATGTATGGAAGACTTGTATCTCTTTGGATTTCCGTATCAAGGCGAAGTGATTCTTGAAATAGACGAGAGAATAGGAAGACTGAAGTTAGATGAAATTAAAAAGACAGAAATAACTTGCAACCTTCTTTTTGGGCTGGGCTTCTTTCGCAAATCAAGAGAAGCGGTAGAGAGTTTTCTAAGGATCTATTCGGCAATGAATGAACCTGACTTTAATCTCCGGTCTCAACTGATATCTGCATTGTTTCAAAGAGACTTCAATCAGTTCTCGTTTATTATGCAAAAATTCGGCTACAAACTCGAGTCTGAAGAACAAATAATTTCTGAATACTTTGAACTAATGAAATCCTTGGAAAGACTGTCTATCCCTGTTTTCTTTGAGATTAATAATCTACGTTTTAATAGAGTCCTGTTCAATGGCAATTTCTATTTTCTAAAATACAAGAATTTCGAAGGAAAAGACAGAATAGTCTTCCCGTTCTCTCAGGTAGAACTTTCAGATGTAAGCAAGATCTATGATCCTCGAGCAAATATGTTCTACACTCCACGAGAAAGATATGGCAGGTTAGTCCTTGGAGACGTATATTCGCTTCGTGAAGCCGTAAAGGTAGATAAACCAAGCTACGAATCCATAACTAATGTTACTTCAATGAGCGAAGATTATATAGAAAAAAGGCTAAGGGAAATTTTGAAAGATGCAAACCTTACTGCCCATTCTCCAGTCGAATTAGCTGACGTCTTGACTTTGCATCTTTTTGTAAACAATCCTGATGACCTAAGACTCTCTGGATTTATCATAAAAGGTCAATCGTTCGGGAGTATTCATCTTAATACCATTGCAGGCCAATTATTGCAAGTTTCTCATTCACCAGTCGAGATAGTTTTCCTTATCCACGTTCCTTCAATTGATGATAGGGCTCTTCAGTACTTCATACAAGAATGTGAGTCAAAGCAGAAGAATTATTGTATCATAGACCGCAATGACCTCGCTCGAATTTTCATGGCGTATAAAATGATCTAGTGAGTCGATGCCTAGGGCAAGCACAAGGATAGCAACAATTATCGACTCGCCATACATTCCAGAGTCAAAGGAATACTTCGTAATCACAGAAAAAGGAATAGAAGACGCTCCAAGTGCAGATTAAAGCTACTGCAAGGAAACAAATTGAAGAGAGAGCCTGGGCTTCCTTTACCTAGCCTTAGGTATTGTGTGACTTAGCTTGCCTTCGCGGTAATACGCCATGAAATTTTTGTCGTATTTTCCGCAATTGAACTGTTTGACATGAAAGACAGCGTATTCCCATTCTTTTGAAGCCTTTAAGACGTCCTTTCCACACCTGGGACACTTGACCATGTACTCGCCTCTTCATTTACGTGCATCAAGGATTTATAAGAGCTTTTCCAGTTTTGAGTTGATTTGACATATTGCTTCATTTATCTGTTCGAGAGTCGTCAGCCCAACACACACGACTTTGCCACTGCTGAAAAGTAAAATGGTAGCTATAGCTCCTTGAGTGATTGGAAACATAACAATTGCTGCGGGAAATTGTTCTGGTTCGTACATAGCTCGAAACTGCTTTTCCGAATGAAAACAATCTAATAATTTCTCCATGTCGACTGGAATCTTAAGGTCTGCTGTAGCGACAATATTTTGAATCCGAGCTTCTAGCTTCTTTGTGGCTGTGAAACCAAGCTTTCGCAATCGACTGATGAAATAATCAGCGCTCTGTTCCGCATCCTTAATAGTTTTCGCTCCTGTGCAGACAACCTTTCCAGTTCTGTAGACCAACAGTGTTATTCTGGATTTACGGATTCGCAAAGCTACTACACGAAACGTGTACCTTTTGTCTTGCAATGTCTCAAAGAAGCATTCGCTGGAAAAAGCCTCCCGAATATTTGCAAGGTTAATCGTATCATTCAGTGAAAATGTTGCTACGACATTTTGAACCTTGATGTTAGGCATTTTATAGCTCACTTGTTTCATTAAGCTATGTTCAGATAGTCAAATATATCTCATATCAGCGACAATGTCTGAGCTTAGCCTGGCACATTCGGTCTTAAGAAGGAAAATGGCATCTGACAATAGAGCAGTTCATGAAATAAAATCTAAAACCACAAGTTTCAACTTGCTTTTGTCGAAAGGCGGCAGGGGCTCTCTTTTATGAATTGTTTTTCCCGAGACAAAATTCTCTATTTTGTTTACGAGAGCTTTCCAGTCCTTTCCTTGTTTGTATTCCCTCCAAAGCTTTCGCAGTAATCTTAGTCTTTTCTTTGTGTGAGGCATGGACAACAGTTTTTCTCTCGTTGCTTCCCATTTGGTTACGATTTCTTTTTCTTCACGGAATTCCATCAGGTAATCGTCAATGTTTCGCTCTATTTCAGCGATTATTTGTTTGATGAATTTCATGCTTCTGTCGCGTGATATTTTTCCAAGCTGAGTATCTACGCGCTCAACTTGTTCCATTTCTCTGTATGATAATTCGACATCTTCTGCAACCTTTTTGTTAACCTCGTAGACTAGTTCGAAAAAGTCAGGAATCACACGGGGTTCGCTGTGCGGGCATGCAATGTAATCGATGATCTGCGTTTTGTTTTTCAGGATTTCTTTGGTGGCGACGTCGTATAGATACCAGAGGTGAAGGTCGTCTGCGTATTTGTAGTAGAAGAATATCGCTCGTATCTTCTTGTTCTGGAGACCGCTATGTATGCCGTAAGGTAATGATTCAAGTTCTTCGATGGCTTTTGTTCTTAGAAAGTCCTTGAGAGGCTGATAGAATTTTTCGCCTCCACCGAACATGTCTTTTTCTAGAAGATCAAAGATTGTGGTATCTTTTTCTCGGATCTTGCGGAGTATTCCAAACACTTTTGGATGAATCTCTTCGCCAAGTATTGTTTGGTCTAAGCCCACTGATTTATCGATATTGATGATTTTTGTTTGGAGTATTTGCACTAAGCGAAGTAGCTCCTCAAGCTCGTCCTCTGGAAAGAAGTTGTAAACGTAGATTTCTGGGTACGGTGATCCTATGCGGTCTATTCTTCCGGCTCGTTGGATCATGCGGGTAGGGTTCCAGTGAAGGTCGTAGTTTATTATGATTTTTGCGCTTTGAAGGTTCATTCCTTCTGAGAGGACGTCCGTGCTTATGAGTATGTTGATTTTGTTGTGGAGGAAGTCGCTTACGATTCGGTCTCGTTCTCTCGTTCCCGTCGAACCTGATATTTTTACTATGTTAAGGTTTGACAGTTCTTTTGTTTTGGTTAGGTTGTCGTATAAGTAATCGAGTGTGTCTGTGTAGTAGGTGAAGAGTATGATTTGTCCTTTTTTGTGTAGGTCGATTAGGTCCTTTTTCAATTTGTTGAGTTTGGCGTCTTCTTCAGGTTTTATTGTTGAGACTCTTGAGAGAACCTTGTTTCTCAGAAGTTTAATGTCTTTGTCAATGTCTGCAAATAGATCGGCCATTCGGTAGTTTTCCTTTTCAAAATCTTCGAGTTCTTCTAGGAATTCTTGAGAGATTTCTTCATCCAAAAAGAGTATCTGGCGATTGAATGTTTGCTTAGTGAGAGTTTTTCCTTGGGCGAGGCATTTTTTGAGGCGCCCAAGAAAATCGATATGATTAGTTATGCTTATTCTGAAGGCTTGAACACTGCTTTCTAGACGTTTGAGTAGTAAGGTGCGGAATATGCCTTCTAGGGCTATCATTCGGTTTAGTGCCCATTCTTCGTCGGGTGTGAGTTTTTCTTGTTTTTTGTATTTGAGTAGACGGTAGTATGCCATTGTTAGCTGTTCCGAGATTATGTCGGCGAATTCTCTGTACATTCCCTTGTAGGTTTTGTCCAGGTGATAGTCGATGTTATCTAGTTTCCGTTCTGGGAAGGTTATTTTCTTTCCTTTGATGGTGGCGTTTGGGTAATTTTTGAGAATGTAGTCTCGGGTCCTTCGAATCGAGATTTCATTAAGCAGGTCATTTAGTAAGGATGGGTCTTCTTTTTTGGCTACGTCTTTGAAGAATTTGAATAAGTCGTTGATTCCCTCTTTTAGGAAGGCTCCTCTGTCCATTGATACTAGTAACATTAGTTGCCAGAACAGGTCCCAGATGGTGTTGTTGATTGGTGTTGCAGTCAGGAAGAGGATGTAGGGGCGTTTGTTATTGGTTGATATGTGGTCGTGGATGAGTGTGAAGAAGTTTTCCCATCTGTTTGATAGTGGGTTTCTGAGGTTGTGGCTCTCGTCTACGACTATTAATTCGATTTGGTCTAGTTTTCCTCCTACGGCTTTTTGGGCTTTTTCAAGGAAGTCTTCGGTTGCAAGTTCTTCTTGGGACAGAATATTTTCAGGGAGGTCGATTGCCTTGATTTCTGGTTTCCATAGTCCTTCTCGTAGTTGAGCTGGGCAGATTATGAGGAAGCTTTTGCGTCTGTAAAAGCCGAATTCTTCTATGATTTTTTTGGCTATCCATGTTTTGCCTAGGCCTACTGAGTCAGCGATTAGAACGGCGTGGTATTTTTTCAGTCTTGAGAATATGCGATCAACAGCGTCTTGTTCGAATTCTGTGAGTTCCACTTTGCTTTCTGGGAGCAGTGTTGGTATATGAGTGTCTTTGGGTTTGATGTCTTCCTTTTGAAGTTCGTACAGGGCTTTGATGTAAACTTCGTATGGAGTGAATTCCTTAGATCCAAATCGGCTGTTTTCGAGGATGGTGATGAGTTGTTCTTTGAAATCTACTGACTCGTCCCAGAATTTTTGGAACCATTTCTCCCTTGTGTAATAAGCCTCAGCTTCTAGTCCGACTGAGTTGAGCTCAGTGTTGTGTGTTAGTCCTGGCAGTGTGAAGTTTGACGAGCCTACGATGACTAAGTTATCGAAGATGTACGCTTTCCCGTGAAGGAAGCCCTTGTCGTAAATGCGAACTTCCACATTTCCTTTTTTAAGGAAGTCAATCAATTTCTGGACGTCGTCTTCCCTTTCTTTTGATAATTCTAAGGTTTCGACTTCTTGTTTGACGATGTTTACGAGTTCTTCACCGAGGGTTTTGTCGCTTTTGATTTCTGGAGATTTGCCAAGCAATAATCTGAATTTCTTAACTCCTTGCAAGTTATCCTTAAGCATTGAGTAGGCCTGAATTTGAAAGAAAGCTGTAGCAATATCAAGCTGGGCGTGTGGGCATATCTTAAGAACGTCATTCAGGAACTGCGAAAGCGTAACATTGCTATTGTCGATAATCTGTTTAGGAATTGACAATTTCACTCTTCCTCCTTTTGCATTAAAGAATTGTATTCGCTAGAGCTCAGGTATTGTCCTGCCATTGTTATTGGCTTGTGGTACTGGATGGGTTTGCGATATTTTTTCAATCTTTTTAGAACCAGCGTTAGCATTTCTTTCGAGAGGGTGCGGCTAGGCGACATCTTGACATAATCGTAGATTTCGTCTTTGGTAAGAAAGAGGAACTCTTTGTATTTTGTGATTGCTTCTTCAGGAGTCAGGAATTCAACTTTTTCAATAATTCCTTCTCCAACCAGTTTTTTTGATCCATGAGAAGCATAAAATATCACCTTGTGCTTTGGCGCCAGCTTGGTAGTTTTGTGAGCAACATACTTGACGAAAACCTTAGTATTATCTTCAAAGAGACGATCAACGAGTTGCGCCGGGATCGGATAGATTGCTCCGACTATTTTGTTCATTCTTTCTCCTCTTTCAAACTCTCAGCTTTTTCCAGACGATTCTTGACAAGTTCACAAATTGCCCAATAGATCTCTTTTCGATCTTCTTTGCCTAATTCAAGTTTGCCAAAAACGATGTCATCCAGCTTTTTCCTATCAGATAGCGGACTTGGCTCTTGCTCTCTAATTGGCGTATTTGGATCAATTCCACATTCTTCAAAGACGGACAAGGCGCTTCTTTCTCCGAGTTCATCCAGAACTTCACTTATTTTGTTCTTTTCCTCTTTTGAGAACTTTTCAGGGTTTAAGACGAGCAATTTATTAGCATCTGTCGCCTCAAACTTGAGGGCACCCATACCCAGATTTGATCTCCCAAAAGGTCCCATCACAAAAAGATACACGAGAGACGAGTTCAGGAATCCCGCAACTATCTTTGGATCATAACCACTTCTGGGAAATATTCTGTGAAAACAGCGATCGCTAGTCAATTTGATTTGCGAGTAGGGACAATAGAATCGATCATTTGAAACATACTGCATAAAAAGATTTGTAGGAAGTAAGTTCTTATATGGGATTGACCACCAACATGGCTTTCTGTTCTTAACAGTCTCAACTTTGGGCCATGGAATCCCGGCCTCTGTTTTCTGTCTCTTTCTCGTCTTCTGCTTCTCGCCCCATTCAATGTAACTCAGAATGCCTTTGTGCCCCAGTTTTCTTAGTTCTGACTTGCTCCTGTCGCATGCAATGACATAGTGGCCTTTGGTGGATCCTATTTTGAGCTTGTCGACGATACTTGAGTCTCTTATCAGAGGAAAAAGATATTCTTGTTCTATCTTCCATCTTTGAATACGGTCTCCGTCAACATAGAAGAAATCGTTGATTCCTGAGTAACATCCAGGCAAGACACTGGCCAACTTCTTAAGTTCTAGGAATTGATCGCGTCCTTTTTCCATTATTGTAAAGAATACATTAGGCGCTCTGAGATATTTCCCACCCCATTTGTTTCCTGAGTATTTTCCTTGTTTGAAACGTCCCAACTTTTCACGATCATATTCTTCGGGGTATTCCCAGCCGTCTTCTAGCAAATCATCTTGTATAATAGGATAGACGTGATACTCGTCCGTTCGTTTGATTTCCGTGACACGTTCTATGTCCAGAAGGTTTTTGGAATTGACGACTTCTTCGTATGGTTTCCCAAACATCACGAATCGAGCTATACTTGATAGTGCTGGCCAACCTGATTGCTCAAGGCAAAGACCTTCTATGGAAGCGGGTTGATTCCCTCCAATTCGAGCAGAACCGAACAACGCTATCACGGTGTTTATATCTGCGTGCTCAAAGACTCGTTTTACTTGGTTGTCATATATTGCAATTATGGGTACATATTTAAGAAGAAATTCCTGCAAAGCGGACCCGTAACCCACATCAAGCCATGCATTTGATGTAATGAAACAAAAAGTGCCGCTTCTATTAAGCAACGATAGCCCATGAAAATAGAAATATACGTAGTAGTCACTCGTTCTAGGTACTTTTTCCAAGATTGGAAAATGTGTCTTGACGGATTGAAGCAATTTATCTTTGTACGCTTTTCTGTCTTCAAGTGTCACGTCTTCTTTGAGCTTGTTTGGTGGCGAAATCTTACCTTCCTTTACATATGGGGGATTGCCGATAACAATATCAAATCCCGCCTTGTCTCCAAATATTTCCGCAAAATCTATGTCCCACACAAAAGGCTTTTTCCCCTGAGTGATTAGGTTCTCTCTGATTCTTTTCAGCTCATATTCTTCTCGATTGTAACGCTCTAATTCCATCTGGAACTGTTCAATCTTCTTTCGCTTTTCTTCGTCAAAGGTTGCCCTTTCTCCAGTCAACGTTTTCTGGCTTTCTTCCCCTTTTATTTTGCTTCTTATATTTTTGATTTCATTCTCTATGAACTGCAGTCGTTCTTCGGTAATTTCCTCAAATATTCGAATTTCTTCCTTTTGAACTTCCTCTTTCGTCTTGAATTTGGCAGTTGGAACATTGTTAATGTAATTCTCCTTTTCTTGCTTCAACTCAACCAGTTTCTTCTTGACTTTTTCAGACAGTTTCGGGTCTCTAAGGTGCAGGGTCATGCCCCCTATTTCTTGCACCAGCGAATCCCCGACGCGCAGATTCATATTCAGATTAGGAAGTAAAGGATAGGTTCGTAAATCCTTGGGTTCAAGGGGTGACTCCACAACCAATTGTAGCCAGAGCCTTAGTTCAGCAGCGTGAACAGCCCAGGGCATCACGTCCACACCATACAACGATTTTCCCACAATTCGTTTCTTAATCTCAAAATCAGGCTTAGACCTTCCTAGGTTTCTGTTCACAATTTTATACAAAGAGGTTAATACATTCAGCATGCCAACCAAAAATCCCCCACTACCGCAGGCAGGATCAACAACAGATATAGCATCCAGCCTCTCCTCTAAATCATACCAAAAACCCGCTAACTGACTCAACTGCTTTTCAACAGACTCGGTATCCTCATCAAAAACAAGCCGATACCACAGCTCTTTCGAAACCTTTGGCATATGATTATGCAAATATTCGACCAAAGCACGCCGACACATAAAATCAACTTCAACCCTCGGCGTATAGAAAATCCCCAAATCATTACGGTCATAAATCTCCTCAGCAACCTTAGCCAAAGATTCATAGACATATCCGATCATCTGAGGGTCAACAGCAACCTCAACGTCAAAAGGCAAATCCTCCCTTATCGTAAAGTTGTAACGTTCAAAAAACTCGAAAACTTCCTGGAACAAACCATCCTTTATCTTAACGGGCAACTCGTCAATGTCTTCTTCTCTAAACAAGCCACCATTAAGATAAGGAACAGTGTAGAAGATTCGATTGACATCCTCGGGCAAATCAGAATGAGGCGTAAACTTGTTGTTGAATGCTTCAAAGAAAATGGTTTTCAACCATTTCTCATAAAACGAATCCATTGGAGCGCGATCATTATTCCGTTCTTTTAAATAACGCTGCCAAAGCCAACGCATAAAACGAGGCTCATTGTTGAGCCAACGCTTCTTTGCAACAAAATAGACAAACATGATACGGTTCAAAAATTGCAAAGTAAACTCGTGAGCATCCTTCCTCGAAATCTTTTGACGGACAAGTTCCTTACGAATCTTAAAGAAAACACTGTCGGGAGCGCCTGCGTATTCCTCAAAGAATTTATCAGTAACACGCCTAACATTAAAGGCATCACGCCACTTAAGCCAAATATCCCGCCAATCCTTTTCCTGGCCAGTAAGACCAAGACTTGCAATCGTCTGCTTATCAGTGTAATACAAATCCTTGACATCAATTTGAAGTCGAATAATCTTCAGCTTCAGCTCGCCTACGTCCTTCTTCTCAAAATCCGGAAGAACAAAAACAATAGTCCGAAAATCACCCGTCACAATCAACAAGAAGCGCAAATAATGATCCGAAAAAACCTTAGCTAAGTACCGCAAAAATCTTACAGTTACATTGACCGGGCTTTTTGTCTCAACAAGAAAAATATTCAAATTCTTCTCGATGCTCAAAACCGTGTAAATGTTAGCGATTTTCTCTTCTTCCTCGTTTGCAAACCCAAATTCACCAACCCGTCTTCTGTAAGAACGATCAAGAACTGCTTTGGATGGGTAACCGAGCCTTTTAAAAAGACTATAAAAGTCATCAACAGATTGGATTCTAGGAACAAAATCCTCAACAAAGCCATTATAATTACTTTCGCCCGACATATTCACGATAAGTGCACCTTACTTAGGTGAATCAAATTACTTTATAAAGTCTTATCGGCGTATCTCTTAGAGGTGTTTTCCTCCAGTTCCAGTCTCTTTAGTGCTTCCTCCATCAGCTCCATATCGTTCAGTGTTGGCTCTTTCTTTAATCTCTTTAGTCTTAGTGCAAGAACTGAAAAACCATCAAGCTTAACGTTTTCTTCAACGTACATCTTAAGGATTTTTCGTTCACGTTCCGTTAACAAGTAGCTTCGCAATGAAACCACTAAATGATATCAATGGCAGAAATACTTATATAAGAGTTTTGCCATGCATGGGCCTTCATGACTGTAAAATGTTTGGCAAATTGTTGGCTCTGCTAAAAAGGAAGCAACGGAACCCACCCATACACACAGTCACATCTACAACTCCTGATTTTATCATAGTTCCCCCGCCTGAACAGAACGAGCAAGTCGAACCGAGCGCATATGAAGAAACCACGAAGCAAACCGACGATGAGTGTGAGGAGCCTGTGCCGTTAAAGGAATTTCACGCCGTAAGCGTTGAAGTAGCGAGTGAAAGAGCAGCAAAAAAGGGTCTGCTAATCCTTTTCAAAGAAATTGACAAATGCGACCTTTTTGGAAGGCGACGGGTCTATATAACTATCACGACGGAACTGGCCCTGAAAATCCTACGACTTGAATTTGACATGAAAAGTCAGGCAGAATTCACGCCTGAAGAATTAGTGATCCTGAAGGACTTAACACTAAAAGGATGGGTGAAGCGGCTGCAGAACGGCGGAGTATATTACTATGGCCTCAACCGGCGAACAGCGATAATTCTTCAAAAGCAATTGTCTAAATCCAACAATCTAGCTTATTAGAAATCGCAGACAACCTTTTCCTCGCAATCTGACAATATTTGGGGCTTATTTCTATGCCTATGAAGTTACGACCAAGCATTCTACAAGCCATCGCCGTTGTTCCCGAACCAAGATAAGGGTCGAGCACAATGTCCCCGGGTCTGCTTCCAAGAGTTGTCAGATACATCATCAATTTAAGCGGCTTCACAGTTGGATGAATGTTCCTAGTTTTTGTGTTACGTGTGGATCTGCTTCCATCCCCGTATTCATTCTTTACATAGTTTCCCGAACCGTCCCGCAGCGGCAAATTGGACTTGACAACTTCGGGCATATCATCAAGACCAATATTTTTTTCTTTTGGAGACGGTTTCGGCACACTTAGAAACGGAAACGTCTTTTGCACGTTTTCTGGCAGCTTCTTAATTCGTTCTTTCCACCAATCGTCAAGAGAAAAGTGGCGCGAGAGAGAACGTACGCCATCATCCAGCACGTCATCACTCACAAGTAGATTGGCAGGAAAACGCCCTCTCTGGTCGCAGCTGCCTGATTTGAGGCTCAGCCCTTGATTGTTTGCATTCGATTTCTTTTCGTTGTTCCGTATTATTTCCAGACTCTCTCCATCAGCTAATGGTATCCTGCAATCGTCGAACCACGTTACGCCTTTCCTGTTTTTCAATGCCTGATCCACCCAAGTTTTCGTGTTTGGAGGTTTCATAGCTACGATGATGACTTCAACGGCGGGTTTCGGCTGGAATCCACCAAACGCCCCATCCAACATCTTCGCTTGCTCGCTCACAGGCTTCGTTATCTTAAAACTAGTTCGGTTTGGGTCATTGAAGCCGCCGTTATCTATTTCCCGTTGGATAAGTTTGAACTTTGCACCGTTTTGCCGGCGCTCACCTACAACTTCGGGCTGCACGCCAAGTCGTTTGTCGATGGCTTTTGCAATGTTTTCGGCTTTTGGAAATCCTGTCTGATGTTCCCAGAAAATCGGGGAAAAATCAATCCTAAATCCTGCTTCGACTAACCGCCTTGACATTTCTCCCAGACAATCAAATCGAGGCGAAGACATAATAAACGCAAAGGCTCCAAGCTTTAATACGCGAACACATTGGCGCCAGATTTCCACAGAAGGAACCGCTTTGTCCCAATTTTTGCCCATAAAATTCAAGCCATAAGGGGGATCTGTGAGTAGTAGGTCGATCGAGTTGTCCGGCAAACTCGGCAAAACAGCTGAACAGTCACCGCAGATTACTTTGTTTAGCCACGGCCGAAGCTCCGAAAATTGAGCCTTTTCTGGGACAAGGAGTTTCCATGCTTTCAGAGTTCGCGGTCCCTTAATATTATGTCAAGAAAGCCTTTTAAACTTTTTAAAACAAGAAAAAATTAAGCAGCTGCTGGTTCTATTTTCAGAAATATTTAATAGTCTGGTTGCTAACATGATTATAGGCGACAGTTATGGCTAAAAACCGTAAAGAACCTAATTCTGAAGCGCCAAAGCCCGCCCCCAGAACTAATGGCGGACATCGATTTTTACGCACATAGGAGAAAAGCCAAAATCTATAACTAACCGCTTATTCGCCTTCACTAATTCCTCTACCATGTCGTGCATCACGAAAAGCAATTTCCTTACCCACACATTTCAAGTCTCCAAAACTGTTCAGATGGGTTCATTTGCTACCAAGTTTCGCCTCATTACGATTCTTGTGTTTTTCAGCTCTTTTACAATTTCCCATCCTTGATTGAGGTAGCCAACCAGCTCGCTTTCAGAAATTACTTTATTCTCATACCTCGCGCAATCGCCATTCTCAACGTTGTCCTTTTTTCTTTTGTATCTGACGGTTTTTGTTTCAAGGGGTTTGATGCCTAGCTCTTGTCTCATTATTCTTCCTAACGCTTCAATCTCGTCTAGTCCGCTGTGTCGTTCTCTGAGCTTCTGGATCTTCACTTCAATTTTGTCGACGCCTAGGGTTTGCGCGAAGGCTTTGATCATTTCCAGTTTGTCTGTTGCTTCAGTCTTGAAGAATTTTACTGCGGAGTATTTGGTTCTCAATTCCTCAGTTTTGGAAGAGTCATAGTAGGGATCTTGTATGCCGGGTAGGATGTGCCCCATCAGGAATTCCTGGTCTTTCGGGTCTAAACCTGCGTTTCGAAGTGCTGATTCGAAGGCTTTCCTCAAGCAATGTGGGTAAACATCTTTCCATTTTGATATCTCCCCCCTTTTTGCAGCCCTCTTGACTATTTCATCAAGAGACCTTTTCTTGACAGGCGTGTGTTTTCTAACTTGGGGCGGCACGTTTGTAGAGGAGGACGCAAAAAGCGGTTCGTCATTTTGGATGCTTCCGTACAGTTCGTTTCTTTTCGCTATGTATTCCCGCAGAGTTCGAACAGTCTCCCTGGAAATAAAGGAGTAATAGGGGATGTTGCCTTTGCAGGCTCCCGGGTCGACGCGCTTCATTTCAGGCGTAACAGGAACCCTCACAATCTCGCGGTTCCATAACTCATCTTTGACATCCCCGTATAGTACAGCCCGTAAAGTGGAGTTTCTGAGCCCGCTGGTGTAAAGTGCCAGAATCAACGCTTTGTTCCTAGTTGAACCAGCTGAGTAGGCCATTCTTTGAATTTCGTCCGATGAGGGAATGTATTCCGGTCTTTTCCTGTATCTAGACGGTTGATGATATCGTTCAACCTCTAATTCTTTGGCTCCCTTGAAGCCGTTAACTCTGAAAAACATTTTTAGGTAAGCCAAACTGACGTTGATGGTTCTAATGCTTCGGCCTTTATCCGCGCGGCCGTCTATGAAAGCTTGGAGGACCATGGATGCCTCTTTCGAACTTAACTTCACCAACTCATCAGGGTTCTTCCCAGCAAATTTGCATAAGGCCATTAGTACATCGCAGATTAGGTCTCTAGTGCCTAGGCTTCCAACCTTGCGTTTGTAGTGACTCAGAAAGCACGAGACACTCTCATACTCACTCTCCCAGCCTTTAACCTTGAGAAAGCTTTCCCACGCTCTCATACGCATCAAGTAACAATAACCGGCGCGCTGGCTTATTAGAGTTATGGTACCCCCTAACGGGGAACTATGCCTAGCTAGGATACCCCGGCAC
>Ga0315282_10001369_pt1 | contig 45966 bp, 41 predicted proteins | sample YL17G07_20_MG_FD_203693 | JGI IMG/M metagenome (GOLD analysis project Ga0315282, IMG submission 203693) | Sediment microbial communities from Yellowstone Lake, YNP, Wyoming, USA - YL17G07_20 | ecosystem: Environmental > Aquatic > Freshwater > Lake > Sediment | place: USA: Wyoming | collected... | reverse complement strand
AACTGATCGAGCCAGACCAGTACGCACAGCTGTCTCATGGCCACTTTCAGCAGGTGGTAGCCAAGATCTACCCCCGATACCAGGCGGCGTTACTTAAAAATAACAGCGTTGATTTTGACGATCTGCTGCTCCTGGTAGTGCAGTTGTTCAAGCGGGAGACTAAGGTGCTTGAACGGTACCAGAAACTTTTCCGCTACATAATGGTGGATGAGTATCAGGACACCAACACCGCGCAGTACCAACTGACCCAGCTGCTGTCCGCCACTCACCAAAATATCTTTGTGGTGGGGGACGACTGGCAATCGATCTACTCGTGGCGCGGCGCCAACTATCGTAATATTCTTAACTTCAACCGCGACTATCCAACGGCTAAGGTCATTAAATTAGAAGAGAACTACCGTTCTACCCAGACCATTCTCGATGCGGCTGGGGCGGTCATTGCGCCCAACCAACACCGCAGCCAGAAACAGCTCTGGACCAGCCGGGGGGCAGGCGACCCCATCTACATTATTAATGTGCCCAACGAACAGCACGAAGGTAGCTACATCATCGAGACGATCAATAAGGAACGGCTCAGCCATCCAGAGCTAACTCTCAATGATTTTGTGGTGTTGTATCGTACCAACGCCCAGTCCCGGGCGTTGGAAGAGAGCTTCTCAAAACACGGACTACCGTATCGGGTAGTGGGCGGGGTTAGGTTCTACGATCGCAAAGAGATCAAAGATGTCTTGGCTTATTTGCGGGTTATCGCTAATCCTCAAGATGAACTAAGTTTGCAGCGGATCATCAACGTACCGCCTCGCGGCATCGGCGAAAAGGGTTGGGAGGGTCTGCGCGATTTTTCCGCCCGGGCCGGCAAGCCGGTAAGTGAGATATTAGAGACAATCCCGGTGGGGGGCAAGGCCAAGGTCACACTAACCGAGTTGTCACATATCTTTCATCAAGCCCGCGCTGCCAAAAAGAACCTCGGCGGATTATTTGACCTGATCTTGAACAAAACTGGCTACCTAAACTTCCTCAACGACAAGACCATCGAGGGCGAGACCCGGATTGAAAACGTGAAGGAGTTAAAAAGCGTGGTCGAAAAATATGATTACCTTGAGACCAATCTCGCTCTCCAGACATTTTTGGAAGAGGTAAGTTTAATCCAGGACATGGACAACTTCAACGGCGGGAGTGACGCTGTCACTTTAATGACTCTCCACTCCGCCAAAGGATTGGAGTTCGATTCTGTGTTTATTACCGGCATGGAGGAGAACATCTTCCCGCACTCCAGAAGCCTGCTGGATCGAGAAGAATTGGAAGAAGAACGGCGGCTATGCTACGTGGGGATCACTCGCGCCAAACGCCGGGTCTATCTACTCCACGCTACCGGGCGCCTGCTCTATGGCAACCTAATGACTGGAACCCCTTCTCGTTTCCTGGATGATATCCCGGCGGAGCTCACCGCCAGCGGGGGGGAGGAGATCTGCGCTGCCCCACCCCCGAGCCAAGGAAAACCCACTGCCCATCTCAAACTCAAAACCGGAGACCTAGTCGAGCACGTTCATTTTGGGGTAGGTGCGGTTATCCGCGCCACCCCCGACGAGGTAGTAGTACTCTTCGGTAAATTAGGAACTAAGCGACTGGCCAGGGAGCTCGCCCCTCTTAAGAAGCTGGCCACCCCCAAGTACTAACCCGAATCGGCTCCGGCTAATGTATAATTAAGACGTTGGCAAGTACTTAGGAGGAAGCTCGTGGGTGATTTGGACAGTGCTCCGCCGCGTTCAGATAAAACTATCAACCATAGGGTTAGCGCCTTGTTTATGGTTCTGCTGGTAGTTTTTGTCTACCTGTTTTTTGCGTTGAAGGAGGCCGAGGCAGAGAGCGTCACCGTTGAGGTCAGGGTGAATGGTCTAACCACTTCTTACACCACTGCTCATCATACAGTGGGGGAGTTAGTGGATGCGATCTATCCTGCCTCTAACCAGGTGATATTGGTATTCCCGCCCCGGACTGCTGAGTTGACCGCGCATCTGCAGGTGACTATCCAGGTCAAACCAGCTAAAGTCAATCCCGTGGTAGCAGCCAACCTCCAGCTGGCCCAGGCGGCTGCCACTAAAGCGTCCCCACCTCCAACACCGCGGCTAGCCCCACCCCAACCAAAGTCACCCACCTACAGCGGTACGGCAACTTGGTATCGCTTCGGCAATAATCTAACCACTGCGAGCACCCAGTTCCCCTTGGGCACCCGACTACGGGTGACGGCCGATGCCTCCGGCAAGTACGTGGATGTAACGGTTAACGACTATGGCCCGAGCGAGGAGACGGGGGTCACCCTCGATCTGAACCGCCTCGCCTTTGCTAAGTTGGCTCCGGTGGGCGCCGGCAAAATCTTGGTGCGCTACTATGTAATTTAATGATTGATCTAACTGATACCGATCTTATTCGGCGAATCTTACGCGAATACCAGGTGTTTGCCCAAAAGAAATTGGGGCAGCACTTTTTGGTTGATAAGGAGACTCTCAGACAGATCGTGGCGGCGGCCGGGCTAAAGCCAACAGACAGCGTGCTGGAGATCGGTCCGGGACTGGGTACGCTCACCCGGGTGCTCGCGCCGAAGGTAAAAAAAGTAGTAGCGGTGGAAAAAGACTACCAGATGATCAAGATATTCCGCTCGCTGAACCGAGATCTCTCCAACGTTAAAATCGTGGAGGCCAACGCCCTCACCCTCCAGCCGAGTTTCTTTAGGCAGCTAGGCAGAACCTATAAGTTGGTGGCCAATCTACCGTACTATCTAACCTCAGCCATCCTGCGTTTTTTCTTACAAAGAAAAATTCGTCCTGCTATGATGGTGGTGATGGTGCAGCAGGAAGTGGCCGAGCGAATTGTGGCCACTCCGCCAGCAGCCAATCTGCTGGCCATCGCGGTACAGCTCTACGGCCAACCAGAGATCATCGCCGAGGTACCGCGTCACTCTTTTTGGCCAGCCCCGCAAGTTGATTCGGCCATCCTCAAGATCACTCCTTACCGAACCGATCCGTACCCGATCGATGACGACGCAGCCTTCTTCCGAGTAGTCAAAGCCGGGTTCGGCGAACGGCGCAAACAGCTGCACAATTCATTGGCCAACGGGTTGCACCTGTCGCTTAGTGAGGCTAAACAGATCTTGGCTGACTGCGGCATTCAGAGCACCCGCCGCGCCCAAACCCTAACGATTCCCGAATGGCTAAAACTGTATCAGGCAATCCAGCAAAGTTAGCTAACCCCCCGCACAAACGCCGCAGTATCTGGCATCACTTTTCCGTGGCGAAGGAGGGGGTGATCACCGGTGCCGCCGACAACGATCCATCTAACATTGGTACATTCGCGCAGGCCGGTGCCAGCACCGGGTTTGCCCTACTGTGGTTAGTGGTGCTGACCGCTCCTTTGGTGATCGCCATAGAGCAGATGAGTGCCCGGGTGGGCGTCGCTACTCGCAAGGGCCTCAGCGCCGTGATCCGTCAACACTGCGGAGCAGGTTGGGCGATCATGGTGGGCGTAATCGTCTTGGTCTGTAATACTGTCACGGTCGGGGCCGATATCGCCGCAGTGTCGGAGATAACCGGCGTGCTGACCCATGTCCGGTGGGAATGGTTCGTGTTGCCTCTGGCTATTCTGCTCTCGGCTCTGCTCATCGGCGGCAGTTACGCGATGATCAGCCGTTACCTATTAATAGTTACATTTGCACTGCTGGCATATCTGGCCACGGCTTTTGTCATTAAAATTGATTTTGCGACGATGGCAGATCAGTTGTGGCCCTTGCACCTTAACGGACCGTTAATGTTCGCAGTAATTGCCACCTCTATCTTGGGCACGGTGATATCGCCTTATGTAATATTTTGGCAGACCGACACAGAAGTGGAGGCAAAGGCAACCTTTAAGGATCTCCGGCAGGAGAACATTGGCGTGGTATGGGGGTTTGTCTACACTACCATCATCGCCATCGCCATCTTGGTGGTGGCGGCCTCGGCCTTTGGAGGTTCAACGTTGATCAATAGCACTACCGAAGCCGCCAGAATGCTGAATCCGATCGCTGGCCGATGGGCGTTTCTGTTATTCTCCGTCGGCATCCTCGGTTCCGGGCTGGTGGGCATCCCGGTCTTAGCCGCCTCTACTGCTTATGCCGGAGCGGAGGCGCTCGGGTGGAAGGTGGGGTTAAACCAGCGGGTAGCGAAGGCTCGGGGATTTTACAGCATTATGATCGGCGCCATTTTAATCAGCATATTATTAGTACTGACTAAGATCCCACCGATGGCGATGCTAGTGTATAGCCAGATCATCAACACAGTGTTCACCCCGGTGCTGATCCTAATCTTGATGTGGATTATCAACAATCGCAAGATAATGGGTAAACACGTCGGCACTTGGTGGCTCAACCTGGGTGGAGCGGCAACGATCATCGTTATGATCGCTTTCGACATTTTGCTGTTAACTAAAATTTTCTAAATGGGCACACTCTATGTAGTGGCGACCCCCATCGGCAACCTGGAGGATATTACCCTCCGGGCGATTCGCATACTAAAGGAAGTTAACGCCATCGCTTGTGAGGATTCTCGAGTGACTCGCACCCTACTGAACAAATATGATATCCGCACCCCGCTAATTATCTACCATCAGCACAGCCGCAGCGACGAGATCGTCAAGCGACTTAAGCGAGACGAGAACATCGCGCTGGTGACCGACGCTGGCACCCCCGGCATCCAGGACCCCGGTGGTAAACTGGTACGCGAAGCGTTGAACATCGGGGCAAAGATAGTTCCCATCCCGGGGGCATCAGCTCTAACCGCTGCCTTAAGCGCCGCTGGTATCAACGCCAATGCTTTCTACTTTGTGGGTTTCCTGCCTAAGAAACAGGGTCGGCAGACCCTATTTTCCGAGATCGCCGAACTGGCAGTGCCAACGGTTATCTATGAATCGCCCGCGCGCATCAGTAAAACACTGGGGGATATTGAACGGTTCTTGGGCAAGCGTCAGATCATTGCGATGCGAGAGCTCACGAAGAAGTTCGAGGAGATCCGAGAGGGGAGCGCGGCAGAGTTGATCGATCACTTCAACAAGCATAAACCCAAAGGTGAGTTTGTTCTTATCATCCTGCCTGAACTATAATTCAGGCGGGGGGTAGGCGATGGCTCAAGCTAAAACCAAACCATCAAAACTAGGCAGGCTAAAATCGCTGATGCGTGAGCACAAGCGGTCTTTTATTCTCCTGATACCGGAGGAACGGGATGACGCTCCCCATTGGTTGTTTTGGCTACTGCTAATTTTGCTCATCATCTTTCTAATTAGCTGGACCCTGCTGAACTGGCGCGGCTCTTCGGCGCTCCTCTCTTATCTCTCTTAACTGATAAAAAATAACCGCCCCAGCGGTTCGAGGTGTTACACCTCAAACTTAGGGCGGTTGGTGTAGGGGAACCTACGGCGGGAATAGAGCAGAGGTGACTAGCGGGGGGTGGGATGCGGCCTGCTGGAGGTATACCTCCTCCAACAGCTCTTCGTCAGTCTTGGGCCTCTGCCCACAGTTGTGACACGGCTCGTCCGCGTCGCCACTGGGATCACGAGAGTAATCCTGATAGTGACAGCGTTCGCACTCCCACGGTTCCGGTGGTAGTGCGATCTTGAGCGGGGGAAGGCCAGCTTCGACGCGTTGTGCAGTCGAATGTTTCCGCACGGCCGTGATAGACCAAACCTTGCCTAGCGGCCGCCACGAACGATCACTAAATCCCCTGTCACGCTCTTCAAGATCGCTTCGCTTCTTGAGCACATCGCTCACATAGGCGTAGGCCTGGTGGGCATCGAGCGCGCGACAGACATAGTACCGTCCGCCGCAGAGCAGTAGAAAGTACCTGCCCTTGGAACCCTTGGCCGGAGGGAGATATTCATAGCCGAGAATCTTGGCCGCCCTCTGCACAGCGTCGACGCGTGAGGTAGCCCTGATGTTGGAGTTCTTTCGGCTCCATCCCGAGTCGATCCTAGTTCTCTGCCAGTAGGCCATGCCTACTTGGTAGACGTAGGCCAGTTTTTCTTTCCCCACTCATATCACCTCCTTGGGTGGCTAGTAGCCTGGGTGTGAGGGGAGAAGCAAGCAATATGTCAAACCGCGGCACTACGGTTATTTTCATTGTAGACTAACACGGTTTTCAGATATAGTCAAGGGATTTCTCTTGACTGAGAGCGGTTTTTTTGATATAATGAAAAACACCCAAAACCAAAACAAAAGATGAAAACTTTCAAAATTCTTGGAGTGACGTGGCTGGGGATCAGTTTGGTGGCTGGGCTCTTTGTGTACAAGACGCTGGCCTCCGAAGCTAATGAGCAGATCGACCAACCCTACGCCCACCGGTTAGTCAGTCAAAGTGACAGTCTCAAGCTCGACCCCGGCGCCCCCGGCCGGTTAACGGTAACCATCCGAAACATCGGTCAGGAGAGCTGGCCGGTGGAGGGTCTAAGGTTGGGGGCGGTGTATTTTGATGGTACACCGGGTCGAGTAAGTTATTTTGCCACTTCCGAGTGGGAAGGGCAGCACCTAATTAAACCCATTACCGATCAAGCGGTGATCGCACCGATGGATAAAGTCAATTTTGAGATTCCTATTCAGGCGGTCAGCGATGCGGCTACCTATAGAGAAACTTTTCGACCGGTAGTTAACGGGAGTTGGGTCAACGGCGCCCCCATCGAATGGCTCATTCAAGTAGGGGGTGAGGTACGGATTCAAGACAGCGAGACGGGGGAAAAACAAATCAAAATTTCTTTGGACAAGCAGCGGTTGTGGGCAATCGAAGATCACGTGGTGGTGATGGATATCCCTATCTCAAGCGGGAAACCAGGTTATGGTACCCCGAAAGGTTCGTTCAGGGTCTTTAACCACATCGATACTGCCTATTCGGCCGAATACAAACTGTACATGGATAACTGGATGGCGCTCGCCAACCTAAAAGGCCAAGTACAGCGGTTGGGTCTGCATAAACTGCCCTACTGGAGAGTCAACCCGGCTAAGTACCAGCAGTACGAGGGGCAGTATATCGGCAGCCGCTTCTACGCCAACGGCAAGTTATACGAGGACGCCAAACATTTAGGTCAGCGAATGTCCCACGGCTGTGTCCGCTTAGGTCTAGTCGAGGCGCCCATCCTATACCAATGGGCAGATGAGGGGACCCTGGTAGAGATCGCTTAATCCCGAAGGGACTACTTCGTTAGCCGATCACCCGAATAGCCTTTTCGATCTTATCGGCGATCTTGGGATTGGTTTTCAGATATTCCTTGGCTGCCTCGCGCCCTTGGGCGATCTTTTCGCCTTCGTATTCGTACCAAGCACCGGATTTGTTCAGTACCCCCCGGTGCACGCCCAAATCGACTAATTCGCCGGTTCGGGAGATACCTTCATTAAACATCAGATCAAACTCGGCCTGCCGGAATGGGGGAGCCACTTTATTTTTCACCACTTTCACCCGCACCCGGTTGCCAACATTAACTTCGCCTTCCTTTAACGCCTCCACCCTTCTAATATCCAATCTGACTGAGGCGTAGTATTTCAATGCGTTACCACCGGTGGTAGTTTCGGGGTTGCCAAACATCACGCCGATCTTCATCCGTAACTGGTTGATAAAGACAACCGTCGTCCGCGACCGACTGACGTAGGCGGTGATCTTCCGCATAGCTTGGCTCATCAACCGCGCCTGCAATCCCATATGCGAATCTCCCATCTCACCCTCCAACTCAGCGCGGGGGACTAAAGCAGCGACCGAATCGATCACCACTACCCCCACCGAATTAGACCGGACCAACGCCTCGACGATCTCTAGGGCCTGTTCGCCGGTATCCGGCTGAGAGATGAGTAAGTTTTTAGTATCCACCCCAATTCGTTTGGCGTAGTCCGGATCGAGCGCATGTTCGGCATCAATAAAAGCCGCGGTCTCACCTCGTTTTTGGAACTGAGCAATGATGTGCAAAGCTAGGGTAGTTTTGCCGGAAGATTCCGGGCCAAAGATTTCGATCGCCCGGCCCCGTGGCACACCGCCTACCCCCAAGGCTAAATCTAAGGTAAGGGAACCGGTAGGAATAGTTTCTACCTCAGCGTGCTGGGCATCACCGAGCCGCATAATTGCGCCTTTGCCGTAGCGCTTCTCCAACTCGCTCAACGTATCGGCAAGTGGGCCGGCGACTGATTTTATTGGGGTCTTGGTTATCATCACTTTTTCAGCTTAACAATAAAGTAGGATCAGCGATAGTTAGTAAACTGAAGGGGGAGCTTTACCTCCGGACTGGCCTTAAGTATTTGGATAACGGCCTGCAGTTCATCTTTGCTTTTGGAACTGACCCGGATAGCATCGCCTTGGATGTTGGCCTTGGCCTTGGGCAATCTATCTCTGATCAATTTATTGATCGTTTTAGCGTAATCCCCGGAGATGCCTTCTACCAACTTGATGGCAACTCGAAGCGTCCCGCCGCTGGCATCCTCGCGTTTTTCCTCACCCAATATCTTCAGATCGACCCCGCGGCGAATCAACTTCGATTTAATGATCTCCATCACGGCGGTGAATTTGTAGGCGTCCACGGTGTGAACAGTCAACACTCCGTCGGCCACTTTAATATCGACCAGTATATCTTTAAAGTCATAGCGCGTCGCGACCTCGCGCCGGGCCTGATCTAAAGCGTTAGCCAATTCCTGTTGGTCTATTTCAGAGACAATATCAAACGAGTAGTCGCTCGCCATGGCCCCTGCCTAATTAGTAATCTTCACCTTCTTTGAGGCCCCCATCACCGCCAGGCAGATCAGACTTGCTCATCAAGATATTCCGTGGCTTGGCTCCTTCACCCGGTCCTACCACGCCGCCCGCTTCCAATAGATCAAGCAACCGGGCTGCTCTGGCGTAGCCGATTCGGAACCGGCGTTGCAAGTACGAGGCAGAGGCCTTGCCGGTACGGACCACTAAATCAGTGGCGTCCTTGAGGAGATCGTCGCCACCTCCTACGTTGGCGCCTCCGGTATCCCTAGTTTCAGCGATCAGTTCTTCTATGTACATGGGGGACTGGGTCTTAACAAAATCAGTTACGGCCTTGATTTCTTTATCGCTTACAAACACGCCCTGGATCCGGCGTGGCTTGGGTGCGTCTGAGGGCAAAAATAACATATCGCCGTTGCCCAGCAGCTTATCGGCGCCTACGGTATCCAAGATGGTCCGCGAATCGGTGCCGGAGGTAACCGCAAAGGCCATTCGGGACGGGAAGTTGGCTTTGATCAGACCGGTGATCACATCTACACTAGGCCTTTGGGTGGCCAGCACCAAATGAATACCGACGGCCCGGGCCATCTGCGCCAGGCGACAGATATAGGCCTCGACCTCGCGGGCAGACACTGCCATCAGATCGGCCAACTCATCGATCACTAATATGATACAGGGGATCTTAGAGTCCGGGTTGGCTCTATTGAATGCGTCAATGAATCTAACTTTGTGATCGGCGAACAAGCGATAGCGCCGTTCCATCTCTGCCACCAACCATTTCAGCGCGTTAATGGTCTTGTACGGGTCCACGATGACCGGCGCCAGCAAATGGGGGATGTCATTGTAAGCGGTGAATTCGACCCGCTTGGGATCGACCAGCACCAAACGCAAGTCAGCCGGCGAGTTTTGATAGATCGAACTAATTAATACCGAGTTAAGGAAAACACTCTTGCCCATGCCTGTGGCGCCGGCGATTAGTAGGTGAGGCATTCGGACCAAATCAGCCGCCACCGGATTGCCAGCCACATCTCGACCCAGGGGTATTCGAAGAGGGGAGTTGACCGCCCGAAATGCGTCCGATTCCATGATCTCCCGCAAGCGCACTAAGGCAGTCTTGCGATTGGGCACTTCGATGCCTACCAGCGACCGACCGGGGATCGGCGTCTCGATCCGGAGGGGGTGAGCAGCCAGTGCTAGAGCTAAATCGTCGGATAGATTGCTAATGCGGGACAGGCGGACACCAGCGGCTGGTTTTAAAGTGTACTGGGTCACGGTCGGGCCCACGTTTACTTCTGACATCTCGACCTCTACGCCAAAATCCTCAAGGGTTTCTTGAATGGTGGTGATATTTTGGCGAATGTTCCCGCTATCTACTTTGGTGACGGTATCGCTCAATAGCTCCAGCGGGGGAGCGGAGTAGTCGCCAGTGGGCGCGATCTCGCGGGGAACAAATTCGGTGTCGCGGGCAATCTTCTTTTTGGGCTTGGCGGGAGCCTCGTCCTCTTCTGCCGCCGCTTTGCCAGCTTGTTTGGCTGGTGCGGTCTCCTCTTCACCCTCCTCATCGTAGTCGTTGCCATTGGCATCGTTGATCACTACCCGCGGCAATCTCGGCATAGAAGGCAGACGGAATTTCATTTTATAGTACATCTCCCGCAGTGGCTGACCGAACACAAACAACAGCGAGATGAGTAACGCCACTCCGACGATCAAGAGAGATGCCCAGAAATCGACCATCCCGACCAGCGCCAGCGCGATGACAAACCCAACATAGCCGCCACCCGCTCCTTGATAGGCGATGTCGGCCCCGCTACCCGGCGCGATAAACAAATGAAGCAGGGTAGATACAGATAGCACCAGTAGGATCAAACCCACGATGTTGGTAGCGGTAAACTTATACTTAACTGGATAGAACAGCGCGATGCCGGAGCCCACGAGCAATACGGGGAGAAGGAAGCTGGTCCAGCCCAAACCCAAACGAAGACCGTTATAGAAGACTGCCCCTACGCCACCAGCCGCGCCCAAAATGGCCAACAGAATAAAGATGCCAAGGCCGAACAGCAAAACTGCCACGATCTCGCGGACGATACGCGGCTCCAGCTCTAAGTCGAGGTTGAGACCTTCAACCCACTTCGACGTCTGATAGGAGCGGTACTTGTATTTGCGCTTCCGCCTCTTTCTGGCCATAAAATCTCGTCTCCAACAGGTTAATTATATCACGCTCCCAGTTTTCCCCTGTAAAATGGGAAAAATCCGCTCTGGTATTGACTTATTCTCTCTTCTATGGTATAATGAAAAACATTAAAGTTTATCTATGAGCCCACTAGGAAACCAAGAGAATCAGGTGCCGCTTTTTCCGGAGGAAGAGCAAGTCCTCGCGGGTTTAGAAAATTTCAAGCAGGCGGCAGAGCGGGGAATCGTGGTCCAACGCAAGACTGAAGACGCGTCTGACCTGGATGGCAATATGTCGGTTCACCTGCTTCGACAAGCGGGGATCATTACTGACTCTACACCGGTCTTTTATGTTGATCATGAACAGCTGGATGGATTTTTATCCAAGCGCCCAGAGATTGGTATGATGATCGACATCTCGCCCGAGGAGGTGAGGAAAACCTACGAACAGCACCGCCAAGCAGATGGTTCGGTCGTAACCACCACCCCGCAAGGCGAACAAATCCATATTTTTGACCACCACGACCCAACTGCCACCCAAAGCACCGCTTCGTCAACCCGTCAGGTATACGAACGCCTTATTCGACTGGGCGCAATACGCGAGCCAGCCACCGATACACTAGAACGTACCCGGATTGATAACCTGCTGGATTTTGTTGATGCGCAAGACAACAAGAACTATTACCAAGTCAATTTCGATGTTATGAAAACAGCCCACAGTGCCTTCGGTTTGATGAACATAAAACGATATCCTCGGGGTGGTCAGTCCTATTTTCTACACCAAATTAACCCGGCTACCAAGAAACTGGACTCTGACTTTATTCATCTGATGGAGCTAACTGGTAAAGACCCGGCTCGTGTTTTATCAGATGCTGAGCTACAGAGCACGGGCATACTCCCAACGGATATTCGGTCAATAGAGCGCCGGATTCGAACGGCTGTGGGCACCGTGGATAAACTGCGTGAGCAGGGAATGATCGTCAAAACCCGCTACGGTAGCGAAATAGTTGTAGATGTTGATAAGGCCGCTGTCAATAGACTGAAAGGCGTAGACTGGACGGACGTACTCTATGCCGCTGGGGTAAAAACAAGAGCGAGCTACTTCCGCCAGCCAAACGGCGAATACATGTTGTTTGTGGCGTCAAATGACCCTAAAATCAAGGCTACACAACTAGCCGATCGCTTCGGAGGGACGGCAGTGCGCAATATGTACTTGTGGCAACCGTGGCGAGAAGGGCAAAGTGCTCCTCGACCGGGGCTACTAGCTGACGAGTTAGATATCGCACCAGAGGAAGGAGAGAAGATCTCCCGCCTGGAGACAGAATACCCGCGAGCTGCTCATGGCGAAACCTACCGACAGAAGAATGAAAAGAGTTGCGCTATCGCCTGTTTGGTTAACTTAGCTAGCTATCTATTTGGCGAAAAAGATGCACAAGAAATCGAGCGCTGGCTAATCGAGCGCGCCAAAGCAGATGGCTTGTTTAACCCCGAAAAGGGTATGGGTATAACGGCTTTGATCCGATTAGCTAAAAAGTTGGAATACAGCGCCGCACAGTACACGGATCTGACTAATATTGAAAGAGAGTTAAAAGATGGCAAGGGCGTGATTGCGTTCAGCGCCAAACACGCGGTGGCGATGTATTTAAGTAAAAACCCGATTACCGGCAAAGAGGAATTGGTCTGTCGCGACCCGATCGCGCGGCCGACCCAGAAACAACCCGGTCTGATGGTGATGGATTACACTACCGAGAATTTGGAGAAACTCATCGGGCCCAACTCAAAGGCAAAAGCTAATCCATACGGCCATGTGTTGGTGGTAGGCAAGCGCGGCTCCAAGCCCGGCGCTACTGGTGCGGTGGATATTAGATTGGAGCAGGAGGCCCGGGAGATAACTGAGCGGGAGTTAGCCGAAAATCCCACTCTGACATTTGAGGATCGCCTGGCGAGAATAATGAATGCTCACCGGTCCCGATTGGAGATAGCCGGCGCACCCGATTTTGACAAAAGCCGCCGGGGAGATAAGGACCCCACTATCAGCTCAATGTATAATCCGTTTTTATGGCCGCGGGCACTTGCTCGCATGCTCACCAATAAGTCATTCTGGGTGGCTGACAAAGATTGGCGCGGACGCACTGATTGGCAAAAGACAGACGCAGAAGTAACAGGCTTCGTCCAATCATTAGCTGATAGCCGCTTGGAGCAGGCCTACTATCACCAGATTGAGTGGTTGAAAGATCGGGTTGAGGGAGGCACGGAAGCGGGCAAAGAGAGCACAGAAGAGCTACCCAAAAACATGCGCACCCCAGATACCGAATTCCGGATAACCCATGAACATCAATTTGCAAACGAGCAAGAGGCGCTGGCTTGGTACGAATCGAGGTTGATCAGCGAAGCGATCGTATTTGCCGAACAGGATAACTTGGTCCGCAAAAATGATGCAGAATACACCACCCAACTCCAAGCCAACATTGATATTCTGACCAAACAGAAAGAGCAGTACACTTACACCAAACGCGAGCAAAAATCACTGGAAGCGCGCATCAAATATCTTCAAGAGCTGCACGATACCGTTACCGGCAAACCGCTGGCCCAAGCCAAGGTGCCGGTAAGCGAGCTGAGAGCCAGATTCTATGCCCTGCAAAATGATGCTCTCACGAAAGACGTTGGGATGGAGAAACAACTGATGGCCCAACGCCACTTGGAGATTACAGGTTGGATCGGCCAGTTAAAAAAAGATGTGGACATCCTCTCTGGCAACCCGTTGATTATGCAGGCCATTCGCGAGATGCGTGATAAATTAGACCAGTATCGGCAGCTGGGCAATCAATTCGTCACGGCCGGGTCCGCCGCAGACATTGCCAAGATTCGAGAGTTTATTGAACTACAGGATGAACAGAGCCGCCAGTACCACCAGATGATTTGGCAACTGGCTTGCTCACAGACACTGCTCGGGGAGAGGGCCCAAGAGCAGTGTCAAACCATTCTTGCCACGAGCCCATTCGTGGGAAGAATTGTGTTTGATCCGAAAAAAGCTGATCACCTGGAGTGGCTAGGCCAGGCCTACGAGCAGATGGCTCCAACCAGTCGGATTACGTTTAGACTATTGATCAACGGCGACTCCCGATTCAAAAAGCTAACGGCTGGGCGCTATACAATCAAATCTGGTGAATCGTTGCGGGAATATGCCATTCGGCGACTCAGCAAGATCAGCTAACATAATAGCTGGTTCAAAGACTTATCTTGACTGGGAGCGGATTTCCTGCTACACTAGCCCCGTTATGGGGGCTAATTTGATTTCCGGCCCCCCTGAATCTGAACGTTGAAAAGGAGTTGATGAAAGGTGAGAAACCACCTCGTTTTTCTGATTTCCGTTCTTCTGTTGATGATCTTGATAACCCCCTTCATGGCTGCGGCGGCTCCGGCCGACGAGCAGACGACCACGATCACTATCGTGGGGGGCAAAGTGAATCTGGACGAACCCGCTACTGTCACGGTGGCGGACGGTATCGTCATTAGCGGCTACATCATCGAGAATGATGGCTGCTATGTCATGCGTAAGCGGACCGAGATCGAATTCCAGCCGGCAGCGAACAAGGTAACAGTTCGTCGGCTAGAGGCGGCAAAGAGCATCCTCGGCGCTAACTGCATCTTCGGGGGTGACTCCGAATATACAGAAACGTCAGAAGATGTATCGGTCCTGAAACTTGGCCCAGGCGAGAAAGCCACGATTACGTGGAATTTGCCGGAGCCTAAACCGGCACAAATCACAGAACCCGAGCAACAGTGGACCAATCCTAAGCTCGCAGGCTCCGACCCCGACACAACCATCTTCGTGGTCAGAGGAGTAGGGGACTTCCGCAAGACCCATGGGCACCGAATGCCGGCGTTAGAGAACTCTTCGCCGATCACGATCACCCCCGTGGCAGAATGGTTAGGAGGCTTTGACCTCCACGCCACCCGCTGGAGCGGGATTGAGGGCAAAGAGCTGGAGCTCTACTCAATACCCGTGGCCACATGGCAGAAGGGGAAGATCAAGTTTGATGCCGCCCCAACTGGGCCCGGGGAATATTCCCTAGTCTGGATGGATACAGACGGCATTATGCTGACGGACCCCGGCCCATTCCCGGAGTTCCAGATCACGGGCGCAGATGTGGGCAATGAGGTAGTATTGTTTCTAGCATTCTGGGATCAAAGTCAGAAACAATGGCGTTGGCAGTGCCTGCGCAACACCTTTCAGTAGAAGCATAATCCGGCGGTAGCGAGAGTAACTTTACTCTCAACACCGCCGGTCTTTTTATACTTCGATGACGACAGGCAGAATTAACGGCCGACGCTGTGTCTCGTTGTACAGGAAGTTGCCGATCTCTTCTCTGATCTGCTGCTTAACATTACTCCAATCCTCCGGCGCCCTACCGCTGTGCCGGGTGATGATTCGTTTAACTTCAGTACGGGTACGATTGATCAGATCCTCCTGCTCGCGCATATAGACGAAGCCACGGGAGATGATATCCGGATTATTCACTAACTTCCCGCTCTTTCGTTCAATGGTGGCGATCACCACGAACATCCCTTCTTTGGCCATCGCCTGCCGATCCCTAAGTACGATCTCACCGACGTCACCCACCCCCAAACCATCCACCATCACGATGCCAGCCGGGATGGTATCCCGGAGCTTGCGCGCCTTGCCTTCGTGGAACTCGACGACATCGCCGTTCTCCAGCACAAAGATATGATCTTCGGGGATGCCTACGCCCTTGGCCAACTTTTTGTGGGCCACCCGCATATGATACTCACCGTGAATTGGGATAAAGTACTTGGGCTTAACTGCGGTCAGCATCGCCTTCAGCTCTTCTTGAAAGGCGTGGCCAGTCACATGAATCTGCATCGTCCGACTGTGAATTACATCCGCCCCTTCGCGGCAGAGGTTGTTGATGATGGCAGAAACCGTCCGCTCGTTACCGGGGATAGGGGAGGAGGAGAGTGCCACCGTGTCGCCCGGTTTGATTTTGACCTGCGAGTGCTCGCGGAAAGCCATCCGGGCCAGTGACGAACCCTGCTGGCCTTGACTGCCGGTGCTTAATATCACAATCTTATGGTCGGGAACTTTGCCGATGGCATTCAGGGGCACTAATAGATCTTTGGGGTACTTGAGATAGCCCAACTTAGAAGCCGCCTCAAAGTACTGCAGCATCGAGCGACCCGAGATGGTCGCTTTACGGCCGTACTTGACCGCCGAGTTAAGGGCATGCTGCATCCGATCGATGCGGGAGGCAAACGAAGCGATGATGATGCGGCCTTTGGCTTTAGCAAAGATCTCGTCAAAGGTTTCACCGATTGCTTTTTCGGACATGGTGTGGCCGGGGGTTTCCGCATTGGTGCTCTCGGACATCAGCAGCAAGGGTTTGCGCTTGGCTATCTCGGCCAATTTTCGAAAGTCGGTCACCACCCCGTCGGGCGAGGTTAGATCGATCTTGAAGTCGCCAGTGTCAACAACGATGCCCTCTGGGGTATTGATGATGATGCCGAAACTATCTGGGATGCTGTGGTTCACCTGGAAGAAGCGCACCTTAAACACGCCTAGTCGAATCTCATCGTCCGGCTTATAAGCATTAATCTTGATGTGTTTGGTACCCCGAAATTCACCCAAGCGGGCCTCGATCAGCGCTTTGGCCAACGGGCTGGCGTAGACCGGCACGCTTAGCTCGGGGATGATGTGGGGGATAGCGCCGATGTGATCTTCGTGACCATGGGTAATGATCAGCCCCCGGAGCTTATCCCGATGTTTTTTAAGATAAGTGGCGTCGGGGATGACGTAGTCGATCCCCAACATCGTTTCATCAGGAAACATCATCCCGCAATCGATAATGATAATATCGTTGCCGTATTCCAGCAGCGTCATATTTTTCCCGATCTCCCCCAGGCCCCCGACCGGCATTACTTTCAATGCCTGTTTAGTAGCGGGCTGGCTGCTGACGTTCCTCCGGGGAGGCTGATATTTGCGGGGATGATGGGGATGCCGCGATGGTTTGCGATTTCTATTTTTAGAAGTGCGCATAGATTTAGTTTTAAGAATTAATAGTTAAAATAATGGTGACTGCTTCGGCAGCAGATCGGGGGCGGGAGGCTCTGGGGCGGGCGGCAACTCGTCAATCTTTTTGAGGAGAGCCGGGATCTTCATAAAGTCGTCCCGCAGGTCTTGCATCAGTGACGGGTTATGCAGCGCGGCAGCCGGGTGGTAAGTAGGGAAGTAAACGTAACGGCCCTTCCGTTTGGCCTTGCCTCTTACTTTCCCGATCTGCTCACCAGGGAGGAACCACTGGAGAGCGTGCCGACCCAATAACACGATCAGTTTGGGTTGGATTAGATCCAACTCTCGCTTTAGGAACTCAGCGTGCTCCGCCACTTCAGAAGGACTGGGGTCGCGGTTCTCCGGTGGCCGGCACTTTACCACATTGGTAATATAAACATCCGTGCGCCGCATCCCGATATTAGCCAACATCTGCTCCAGTAACTTACCGGCCGGGCCGACAAACGGTTTTCCCAACTCGTCTTCCACCTTGCCGGGACCTTCGCCGATAAACACAATTTGGCTGTCGGGGTTACCGTCGCCTGGCACGGCTTGAAGGCATCCTGCACGCAGAGAACAAGTGTGTTCTCTAATGTCTTTAGAGATCTCCTTGAGAATTTCCTGTTTGGTCATAGATAGGGGGGGAGTAGTCGATCGCCTTAACTTGATAGGTATCGACGAAATACAGTAGATAGATGGCCGCTATGATCGCCACAGCGGTAATTCCGCCAACCCACCCCACCCAGCGGAGGGGACGGGCGACAGTAGGAACACGTAACGCTCGGTCAGAGAGGCCTTCTAAAATATCTTGCGGAGGGAGAGCTACCCGCTTGGTTGAGGGAGGAGTGAGGGTCAGCGGCGCCGCACAGATCATACAGAAATTATCATCTGGGCGATTGCGATGACCGCATTCAGAACACTTCATTTTGCTTTAGAGTACTTATTTCGACCTATCCGGTTTCAACGTCGCTTTGTGAGAGAGATTGATCCGTCCCATCGAGTCGATCTCCACTACGACCACGGGGAGCGTATCGCCTACCTTAACTATATCAGTTACCTTATTGACCCGCTCTATCGCGAGCTGCGAGATATGGACCAGCCCCTCGGTGCCGGGGAAGATCTCAACAAAGGCGCCAAAGTCCATGATCCGAGTAACCTTACCGTCAAATCTTTCGCCGACCTTTACTTCGCGGGTAATATTTTTGACTTCGTCAACGGCCTGCTGTGCTAACTTCGCATTAGTGGAAGAGATGTAAACCGTACCATCATCTTCTATGTTGATCTCGGTAACACCCTTGCCGCCAGCGCGAGCAATGATCTCGTTAATTACCTTGCCCCCCGGCCCGATCACTTCCCGGATCTGATCGGGATGGATCTTGACCACCGTTACTCGCGGAGCGTAGACCGAGAGTTCTTTCCTGGGCTCAGCGATACACTGCTGTATAATCTCCAAGATATGCAGCCGGCCAACGCGCGCTTGGGCAAAAGCCTGTTCAAACACTTCGAAGCCGAGGCCACCAATTTTCATATCCACCTGCATAGCGGTGATGCCGTCCTTGGTGCCCGCTACCTTGAAGTCCATATCGCCGTTGAAGTCCTCGATGCCCGCGATATCAGTGAGGATCTTGAATTTTCCCGCATCACCCATCACGACGCCCATGGCGATGCCACTGACAGGTTTCTTGATCGGCACACCAGCATCCATCAAAGCCAAGGTGCTACCACAGACCGCAGCCATCGAGCTGCTGCCGTTACTACTAAGGATCTCCGAGACCACTCGAATAGTGTACGGGAAACTTTGTTTGTCAGGGATCATCGAGAGCAGTGCCCGTTCCGCCAAAGCGCCGTGGCCGATCTCGCGCCGGCCGGGGCCGCGCATCGGCTTGATTTCGTTGGTAGCGTACGGCGGGAAGTTATAGTGATGCATATACCGCTTGGTGGTATCGAGCTCCATCGTATCTATCATCTGCTCGTCGCCAGCGGAACCCAGCGTGACTGTGGTTAGGGCCTGGGTCTCACCCCGGGTGAATAAAGCGGAGCCGTGGGGGCGGGGGAGCAACCCCACTTCACAGGTGATCGGCCGAACTTCATCTAAAGCACGGTCATCGGGCCGCTGGCCCTTCTCTAACAAGTTCTTGCGAAACTCCTGCGAAACGATCTTCCCGAAAACCTCGGCCACCGCATTCTCCGGGTTTTCTTCGCTCACAAACGTCTGCCAAACCTGTTCACGCAGCTCCTCCAATTTGGTGTTGCGCTCGGTCTTGTCTGGATGATAGATGGCTTCATTGGCTTTGCCGCCGACAAATTTAACCACCTCGGTGATCAAGGCTTCGTTGGGCGTACGCAGAGGATAGTTCTTCTTCTCGGCGATCGCCTTGCCTGCGATCAGTTGATGCTGCAGATCGATGCTGGGTTGTAACGCCTCATGAGCAAACTTGATCGCCTTCAGCATGGTAGCCTCATCCACTTCTTTGGCGCCGGCTTCGATCATCATCACCCGATCCTTAGTACCCGCCACGACCAGATCGAGCAGGCTCCCGTTCTCTAACTGCTCGTAAGAAGGATCAACGACCAGTTCACCATTGATCAGGCCAACTCGCACCGCGCCCACTGGGCCATCGAATGGAGCGCCAGAGAGCATCAATGCCGCGGAAGCAGCAACGATGGAGAGCACATCGGGATCGTGCACCAGGTCGGCGGATAACACCGTTACCACGATCTGCACATCATTATAGAAGCCCTTGGGGAAGAGAGGGCGCAAAGGGCGATCGGTAAGACGGCAGGTAAGAATGGCATTCTCTGATGCCCTGCCTTCGCGCTTAATAAACCGGCTGCCGGAGATCTTGCCGGAAGCGTACATCTTCTCCTCAAAGTCGACCAACAGCGGGAAGAAATCGATTCCCTCCCTGGGCTTATCGGCGATGGTAGCGGTAGCCAGTACCACCGTATCGCCCAAACGGACAGTGACGGAACCGGCGGCCAGCCGCGCCAGCTTGCCGGTTTCCATGATTAACTTGGCGTTGCCAAGCATCGTTTCAAACTTTTCCATAAAATCCTTTCTACCGAGAGTACCTAAAGTTGGTAGATGGGGGAGAGAGCCCATAAAGCGTAGGACCTAACGAACCTTAAAGAGATTCGCTGAGCTCTAAGCTCTATGCCAGCTCTATCGCCCAATCTTTATTCAGTTACTTTCGGATTTTTAACTTATCGATTAAAGCAGTGTATTTCTTGGGATGTTTGGTCTTGATGTAGTTCAAGAGTCGTCGGCGGTTACCAACGATCTTAAACAATCCTTGACGAGAGTGCAGATCTTTCTGGTGCACCTTCAGATGCTTAGTCAGCTCTTTCACCTTTTCGGTGAGGAGGGCTACCTGCACCTCGGCGGAACCGGTGTCTTTCTTGTGCGCCTGGTAGACGCCAATGATCTTCTTTTTCTTAGTAGTTGCGAGCGTCATAACTTTGCTTCATTATATCATTTTTATTCGCTTTTGGCAAGGTCGGAAAACGCTGGTTCAGGAGGGCCTATTTCGGGCTCGGCGAGGGTGACGGTAGCGGAAGACAGTCGTTTTTGCTGGTACTCCTTTACCCTGGCCACTACGGTGGCAGCGGCCTCTTCCACAGAGCTGTCTAACAGCCTAAAGCCAGCGGCCCCATGATGACCGCCACCGCCAAAGACTTTCGCGATATCTGACGCATCAACTCCCTTTTTAGTGCGGATACTACCCGAGATAACCCTAGTTTCCCGCTCTGAGAGCAGCACCACTATATCAGCTTCGGGGATGCTTGTCATCAGCTCATCGATCACCCCGCTGATCTGCTCCCCGGTTGACCCGGTTTCTGTGATATCAGAGAGGGAGGCCGTGCTCCAGACCAGGCGGCTACCGGGATCGTGCTGGACGTTGGTCAGGATCCGCCCCCATAGCTTCAAGGTCGAGAAAGCTTTGGTCTTAAATAGGTGTTGGATGATCTCCTGATGCCGGGCGCCGAAGCCCACCATCTGGGCCGCGATGGTCAGGGATTTGGGAGTGGTATTGCTGTGCTGGAAGCTACCGGTATCGTTGATAATGCCGGTGAGCAGGGCGGTGGCCACATCTGCGTCGATGAGGGAGGGCCCCAGCGCCTCGATCAGCCCCACCAGGATTTCGGCGGTCGAGGTAGCGGTGAGATCAACCAGGTTCACTGCGCCGTAGTAGTCGTTGCTGGCATGGTGGTCAATATTAATGATGGGGACGCTCTGAAATAGTTTAGGGTTATTTATGTAGATGACGCCGAGCTGCTCTAGGTCGGCTGCATCCATTGTCACGACGACATCATACTGGAAGTTACCTTCGGCGAAGCTAACATCCTGTGGCTTGAAGACGCCCTGCTTCGGGGTGACAACAATATTTAATTTATTGTCCTGGAAGTTATAGGCCAACTTATCCGCAGCGGCTGATACACAATCTAAACTGATAATGAAATCTCGCAGGCCGTTAAATTCGTGCTGCAATTCATCTAACTTAGGCAAAAAATCGAACTTATCCGGCAGGGGGTCGAGTACCACTAAATCAACCTTCCTCCCCAAGCGAGACAGCACCAAATAAAGCGCCAAACCACTGCCGATCGAATCACCATCGGACCGACCGGGGGCAATCAGAATATGCTTGGATTTGTTGATAAGTTCTAGGGCTTGCTGTTTGGGGGTCAGTTCCATAACTATGCGTTAAACAATAACGATAAGGTATGCGGGGGGTGCTGTCAAGGCAGGGGCCAGTTTATCAGGTGGGGAAGCGGCTTTACAATGGATGCGATCTGCCATAGAATGGCAAGGTAAATTTTAATCCTATGCCAATCATTAAGTCAGCCAGTAAGAAGATGCGGCGAGATGTCCGGAGACAGGCCGCTAATCTGCAGATCAAAACTGCCCTCAAAAAATTGATCCGGGCCGCTCACCGCAAGCCCACCGCTGAAACTTTGCGGGCAGCCCAACGAGCTTTGGACAAGGCCGCCAAGACCGGTTTAGTTCACAAAAACAAGGCTGCCCGACTAAAGTCAAGAATCGCTCGGGCGTCCCGCAAAACCACTAAGCGCTAATGACCTGCGCGGTCAGGATGTCTAGCCCCACCCGCGGGGTGGTTCTGCCAAGCTTTATCGCGCTATCCACCCGCTGTAGTAAATAGAAGATGCGAGCCAGTTCGGGGAGGGAGAATCGCCGGGTTAGTTCGGTGGTTTTTTGCACTACGTAAGGATGCAACTGAGTCTTGGCTGCTAGATCGGCTGGTTTGGTTCCGCGGTCCAGCCAAGCTTTGATCAACACAAGATTGCGAAACTGATAAGCGATCATCGCCAGTAGTTGCTGCTCCGGCATCCCCAAAATTAACTGGCGATTGATCAACCGGTTGGCTAGTGCCAAATTCTTTTTCGCTAACGCCTCGATAGTGGCGAAGATATCATCGGTCAAGGGACGCGGGACCAACTCGTCTACCATCTTTTTATCGATAGGCCTCCCCGCCGAGAAGAGAGCCAATTTATCAAGCTCCTGGCTCATCCGCCATAGGTCGTCGCTGAAGCTATCGGTGAGCAGAGTGGCGGCTGCAGCTTCTATCTTTGCCCCCCGCTGGATGGCTTGCTGTTGCAGCCACCGGTTGGCCTCCGGCGCCCGCAACGGGGGATAGGCCTCCGCCATGAATTGATTAAGCCGTTTGAATAGTTTGGTGCGTTGATCCGGCTGCCGCTCGACGAATACCAGCGTAACCTCATCCGGCAGGGGCTGATCAAGCCAAGTGAGCAGACCTTCTCGCAACTCCTCTGACCCAGCGCTGATCGGCTCCTGTACTACGATCAGCTGGCTACAAGCGAGCAACGACTGGGTCACAGTTAAATTTTGCAGGTCGATAAGGCGCAGCTCTGCCGCGGGTCGGACCTGCACATCTAAGTTCGCATCCGCCTGCCGCAAGCCCGCCCTAAGTTCATTTAGGCGTTGCTTGATGCGAAAGTCATCTTCACCGTATAAAAAATAGATCATGGGGTGGTGGGATTAGGCGGCCACCGGCCCTAGAGGGCCTCTGGCCCGGAGGGGGGAGTTAGCTCCACCGGCGCCTGTTCGGATGAGCTGGATGCCGGCGGCACGTTCTTGAGATCGGTGGCCACTTTGGGAGCTTCTTTGACGCCTACCAGGAACTTGGCTGGCCACGGCACATAATGGCTCTTAAACTCTTCCTTTCGAACCTCCCGGCCAGTGGCATCGTAGATGTGGCGATAGAGGATGGTATCGGCGCCGCGGTGGGCAGTATCGATCTTTTGGGTGGTTCCCTCCGGGATGGTGGACGTTTCAATATACACCGGCTCGGGTGGCTCAGTAATATTGAATATCTTGGGGCCTTCTAACTTCACGGTCCGATTCATCTTGGTCCCATAAAAATCAAAGTAAAGGTTATTGCCCTCGATATAGGTCTGCATTAGGATGTGGCCTGGGCTATCGTTAACAAAGCGAAGATCCGGCGAAGGGGGATAGATAGTGGCGTCACTACCGGCCGGTTCGTAGTACACTACCCGGTAGGAGTGATTACGTCGTTCGGTGATCGGATAGCCGCCGTTTAGGATCGCGCGAAAGGCAGTGGTTGAAACTTGGCATAGCCCACCGCCAAATTCAGGGGTTGTTTCGTCGCCTTTAATTACCAGTTCGGGCAGGTACCCGGTGGTCTCATCCACCACCCCCAGTGTTTTGTTAAAAGAAAAAGCTTCCGCTGGAGCGATAGTAACGTTGTTAAACTTAGCCGCGCCGTTCTTAATATTATGCCGCCGGTTAGCCGGGCTCCCGGCGAAATTAGAGACCCCGGAAGCCACTAATTCATCAATACCCAAATCGTTTAGTTCGGAGAGCCGGACGGTTGGCTCCAAGTAGTTGACCGGTAGCTCCAGCTCTCGTTGCTCGCCCAAAAAGTTTTGCTGGATCAAAGCCGCGGCATCCTTAGTGCGCAACACCGCCCCCGGCCGATCGGGCTGGAAGGCGATCACTTTTTGGCCGCTTAGTTTGAGCACGGCGTTCTGCATTGGTTGATTGACTTCTGGTTCCAAAGATTTAAGGAACTTCTCCAACTCTATTGGCTTTAACCTGGCCACTAAGCTTTGTTGTTGGGGGGAGATCTCCAGCCACTGCCACAGTTGCGAGGCAAGGATGGTAAATGACCACTGGCGAGCGGTCAGTGTATAGGGTCCGGTTAGCGTACGATTAATATTCTGAGCGGTCGCGGTAGCTATCTCCGTGGAGATGTTGGGGGCGCTATCGGTAACTGGCAAAACGATCGGATCAAACTGTAGCCGACCCAGCTGCTGACTGATCAGCGCTTTCAGTTGGTCCACTCTCAACTCCCGCCCCGGCTGGGCCGCATGAGCCACCGCCCGTTGTCCCTTGATCTCCACGCTGGCCTCCGCCGCTACCTGCTGATATTTCTTCGCTAGATTGGCTGCCACCGTGGCAAACGCCGGAGTAAACCGGCAGGGGGCAGAGGGGGAAACCAACCCCAGTACACCGCCGAATCTTTCCCGCACATTAGTAAGTAGATTAGGGCTGCGGCCGAACTGGCTAAGCTGGGCCATAGCGTCTTCCCGCTCCAACTCCACTCCCAACTGATCCAGTGTGTAGCGATACTGACCCTGCTGATAGGTTAGAGTGATCCATCGGCGGTTGACCTCGGCTAACATCTCTCCCACCTTCTCGTCGGCCGCCGCAAAAGTCAGACCCGAAAAATCAGTTACGCCCAGCTGGGCGCCGGGCATCATCCGGCCGGCATAGACCACGTCAAACGAAACGTACCACCCGGCCAGGAGCAAAAAGATAACCCCAAGGAGAGTTGGGGCTAACCAGACTCGGGGGCGAGATGCGGAACGGTTCATTGACCTCCCTGTAGAATTTCTTTAAGCACTTGGCGGGCGAGGGCTGCCTTGTCGGGGAGCTCTGCCCGGGGGGAGAGAGTGAGATACATCGGGCCGGGGATGATAGTAGAGTCCGTAACTGGCCACTGGACTATCTGACCATCAGAAAAAGTAAGAGTGATCACCCCCTCTTGATTGTTAACTTCTACCCGAATTTGATGATCGACTAAGCGAGCAGTATCCACGTTTTATTTGATCAACAGACCAATGATAAGCAACGCTACGATATTAATAACCTTGATCATCGGATTGATCGCCGGGCCCGCCGTATCCTTGTAGGGATCACCCACGGTGTCACCGGTGACTGCCGCTTTATGAGCGTCCGATCCCTTGCCTCCTAATCGACCGGCCTCAATGTATTTTTTGGCGTTGTCCCACGCCGCGCCGCCAGTGGTCATGGAGATGGCAACGAATACTCCGGTCACGATACTGCCCACCAACATACCGCCGAGGGCCACCGGTCCCAGCAACCAACCAACCACAATGGGGGCTGCCACTGGGATCAGTGCCGGGACGATCATCTCCTTGATGGCTGCGCGAGTAACGATATCGACCGCCCGGGCGTAGTCAGGCAACGCCTTCCCTTCCATAATTCCCTTGATAGATTTGAACTGCCGCCGCACTTCTTTCACCACGCTACCCGCCGCCTTGCCTACGGCTTCCATCGAGATGGCCGCAAACAGGTAGGGCAGTAGGCCGCCAATAAAGAGGCCAACTAACACTTGAGGATCGCCCAGCAAAAAATCGTAGGCGCGGCCGGCCAGATGTTGTAGCTCCTGCGCATAAGCCGTAAATAATACGACGGCAGCGAGAGCGGCCGAGCCGATGGCATAACCTTTGGTGACGGCTTTAGTGGTGTTGCCCACGGCATCCAGCTGATCGGTAACGGCCCGTACCTTTTCCGGCAACCCGGCCATCTCGGCGATGCCGCCGGCATTATCGGTAATAGGGCCATACGCATCGATCGCCACGATGATCCCTGTCATCGACAGCATCGACATCGCCGCAACGGCCACGCCATACAGTCCGGCCAAAACGTAGGCCCCCCAGATCGCAGCAACAATCACCAGCACCGGCAAGGCGGTGGACTTCATTCCAACTGCTAGCCCAGCGATGATATTAGTGCCGTGACCGGTCTCCGAAGCCTCGGCGATCCTTTTCACCGGCGAGTACTTGGTGGCGGTGAAGTATTCAGTGATCGTGACCATCAGCCCGGTAACCACCAGGCCGATCAGGGAAGCATAGAACACATTTATGGGAAGCAACGATAGACCGCTTAGAGTATTGATCGAAACATAGTAGAAACCGACGGCGGAGAGGAGACCACTGACGGCCAACCCTACATAGAGGGCGCCCATAATATTTTTACTCTTCCCCAGCCTGACACATAGCGTCCCGATGATCGAAGCGACGATGGAAACGGCACCCAGAAGCAGGGGATAGGTAAGAGCAGCGGAAGCGCCGCGCAAAACCAAATTACCCAATAGTATCGCCGCCACCGCTGTGACGGCGTAAGTTTCAAACAGGTCAGCCGCCATCCCGGCGCAGTCGCCAACGTTATCGCCCACGTTATCGGCGATGACCGCAGGATTGCGGGGGTCATCTTCGGGAATATTAGCCTCCACTTTGCCCACCAGATCCGCTCCTACGTCAGCCGCCTTGGTATAGATCCCGCCCCCCAAGCGAGCAAAGATAGAGATCAAACTGCCACCAAACCCCAAACCAACGAGCGCCGGGATATCTCGGAAAATATAGTAGAAGCCGCTGACCGCGAGTAGGGCCAAACCCACCACAAACAGGCCGGTGACCGCGCCGCCCTTAAAGGCAACATTTAGGGCCTGGCTCATTCCGGCGTGGGCCGCTTGCGCAGTGCGCACATTGGCCCGCACTGATACATTCATCCCCACGATGCCGGCCAATCCTGACAGAACGGCTCCCACCAAAAATCCCGTGGCCGTATTCAGCCCCAGGGTAAGATAGAGAATGATCGCTATAATAATCCCTACAATGCTGATGGTGGTGTACTGGCGAATGAGATAGGCTCGGGCCCCCTGTTGAATGGCCCGAGCGACCTCCTGCATTTTTAGGTTGCCAGCGGGCAGCCACAGCACCCAGATAACCAAAACTGTAGCGTACAACAAGGCTAGGACAGCCGCACTCAAGGAAACTAGCAATGCAGTATTGGTGAGGTCCATGCTCATTAATTTAAACTAATATGACTACGCTTCATTATAGTATAAGCGCTTCCGTTAAGCCAAAAAGAAAACTACCCCAATACCTTCCGATAGACCGCTAAGGTCTCTTTGGCCATCCGATCGAACGAGTAGAGTTTGGCTTGCTGAAGGCCCTTGGCCTTAAGCTCGCGTTTTAGCGAGTAGCTTTTTCCAACCTCCGCCATTACTTTGGCCATCTCCTCTACGTCCAGCGGATCAAAGTAGCGGGCAGCCTCGCCCAGTACTTCGGGCATGCAGGAAGTATTGGAAGAGACGACCGGCGTGCCGCAAGCCATCGCCTCGATGGGGGGTAGGCCAAACCCCTCGTATAGCGAGGGGAATACAAAGCAGTCGGCCCCGCCATAGAGATAAGGAAGCTCGCTATCAGCGACGTAGCCGGTTAGGATCACGTCGTCCCGGAGCCCCAGTTCTTTGATGGTGGATTGAACCTGCGGATAGGCGGAGTCTATCTTGCTGGACAGCACTAGTTGGCAGTCCAGTTGGTAGCGACGCCGGACGATCGCAAACGCCCGGATCAATCGGATCACATTTTTATGCGCCCGCCACTGGCCCACATACAAAAAATAGGGCTTAGTAATATTAAATTTGCGCTTGAGCTGATCAAGGTTAGATGAGAGGGAGGTAGGCCGATACCGATCGGAGGCAGCCTCATATACTACGGTGATCTTAGAAGGATCTATCTTAAGCAAACGTACGATATCCTGCTTGGTAGCTTCGGTAATTGCAATGATGTGGCGGGCATTCTGGCAGGCCCTTCTTATCACCACCCGGTAGAGCAGCCGCTTGAGGGGGCCAGTCTGCTGACGGCCTGGAAAGAACCACAGGGTCAGATCGTGAATAGTAACGATGCTAGGAATCTTATGAAAAAAGATGGGGGAATTAAAATTAGTGTAGTGAACCAGATCCAGCTTGGTTTTCTGTAAGATACCGGGATACAAAAACTGCTCACTGTAGGTGTAGTGGGGATAGGGCACCACCGTTTTGGTGAGGTTGGGCGCATAGATGGGGAAGGCGCTACCCGCCTCACCAGTGACAAACACATGGTACTGGTTTGCCGGATCGTTTTTCACCAAATGCCGGACCAACTCCTCTGCGTACTGGCCGATCCCGGCCGCTTGAGCCGTGCCGAACATTCGAGCATCAATTCCGATTGTGTGAATATCTTCTTGCATCAACGGATAACGGACCCAGTATTATACCAAAGGCCAAGATCACCCAGAACAGAGCCGATAGATCATTTTTCCAGTAGGCGAGATCGAGCATCCCGTGGGTAAGCAGGGCAGCCATGGAGGCGAAGATAGCGGCGGCCAAAACGTTTTTGCCAGAAACGGCCTCCCCCCAGATCCGGCGCAAAAAGTTTAGTAGCAACCAAAGAAAACCGACAGTGCCGAATATGCCAGTGTTAACCATAAACTGCAGGATGATGTTATGCGAGTGAAGCATCTTTAGCTCCAAGGGGGGATGAAACAGCCGCTGGGCAAAACCCAAATAGCGCTTCTCAAATAGTCCCAACCCGATCCCGCTCAGATAGTTCTCTCTGATCATCAACCACGCGGTCTGCCAAACCTGCAATCTGACATGCGAAGAAGAGCGACCTGCCAGATCTAACATCTGTTGGAACTTAGGGTGCTGCAACTGAGACGCCACGGCCAGCGCCAGCGCTACCACGCCTCCCGCTGCCGCCCACCACCAGCGAGTCAGAAGCAAGGCAAAAACGCCGATACCGACCAGCGCCCCCAGCCAGCCGGCATAGGAGAACGTGAAGTAAAGAGCGGTGGCCATCAGCAGCCAACTGACAACGACCCACCAGCGAAACTTGCGCGCCACCGAGCTGAATAAACCCAAACTCAATATCATGACGGGCACTAAGAAAAGCGAGAGGTAGTTGGCCGAACTGAACACGGATGAGGCCCGCTGGTCAACAGTGATAAAGTTGTGGGTAACCACCTGATAGACGGCAAAGGCCGAGAGGATAATGGCCGGCAGCATCAATGCTACAATGGATTTTTTAATATGCAGATGGCGATCGAGCACACTCGTCATCAACGCAAATAAGAGCAGGGGATCGACAAACCAACCTTTTACTATTCCCAGCGACAGATTTTTGTCGGTCGAGACCACTACACCCAAAAACAGCCCGACCGCCACAAACAACAGTGGTTCGGCGTAGTAACGAACGACCGGCCAATTAATATTTACCCGCCGAAGAAAAACCTGCGCTAACCAAACTGCGACGGAGGTATAGAGCATCAGCTCCAGCAGAGTGGTGGGAATAGGGCCGAACTTGAATTTAATCAAATAGAGCGGCAGGCAGGCCAGAATTAGATACACCGCCACGCGCAAATTCCGCCAACTCACCGCGGCGAACACCAGGAGGAAGATCAAAAGATAGTAAATAATTAGATTGCCCATACTAAGCCCAATATAATCCACCAGACAACTAAAACCGATGGGTACAGTAGACTGTTCACAAACAGAGAATGAACGAGGAGGGCGCCAGTAGCAGCCAGGAAGGTAAGAGCGATGGGGGCGGCTTTCGCTCGCCACTTCCGCCAAGCGAGGAGCACGGCGCTAACTAGAATCCCCAAATAAGCGAGCAAGCCAAGGCCTCCAGTGGTAGCTCCCACCGTCAGTAAGCTACTGTCAAACCCACTAGCTGCGTGCCCCGCCGGCCAGTAGCCGTACTGGGGCCGGGTATAGGGAAGGGTATTAAAGCCCACCCCGATGATGGGTTCGTGTTTGATGATGTTCCATCCTTCCTGCCAGGACGCGATCCGATAGCGGGCAGTTTGATCTAGGGTAAATGCTCCCTTCACCCGCTCCTGCAGTTTGGGGGAAGCCAAGTAGGCTGCGACCAACACTAACATTAGTCCCAACGCTACCCACCGGTAACGCAATGCCCCGATGATAAATGCTGCTACGATGAGAGCTAACAAGGCGCTGCGGGAAAACGTCAGATAGATGCCCACTAACATCAGGCTGGTGAGCACTCCCCAATACCACCGCTGGGCCGCTCTGCCCCGGGTTAGTAGTTGGGGCAGCGCCAGCGCCAACCCCACCACCAAAAAGCCGCCGACGAAATTGGGATCCAAAAAAGTGGATACCAACCTGCCCTGGTGAGGATCCCAGCCGAGTCGTTCCAACCAACTAAGGTCAGGTAAGATCAGCCACTGGCTGATGCCAATGATGGCCACTAAACCAAAGATCAGCCCCAAGACATTAACGGGGCGGGAAGATTTGGCTAAATGATAGCCCATAAATACCAGCAGACCGTAAGCCACCCACCTGAGTAGGTAAGTGGCCGAGATCATTATTTCTCGGACCCCGATCCACCGCCCTGCGCCGATCAAAGCCACGATCGCCAACACCATAAACAACCCCGCCCACCAACCAAAGCGGGGTAGGGGATATCGCCGCAAGTGGATGAGAAGATCCAGTAGCCACACCGCCGCCCAGCCCAGCACGGCGAGATCCAGCGCCGTAACGGTGATGCCGCCTAAGGACAGTCGCAATAGCTGCCCGCCAATGAGGGCAGCACCGATGACGATAAAACCTCCAAAATAGATCAATTTAGGCACGGATATTGGTTAACACCCCCAGTGTAACATCCGCTGTATTCTGCCAACTGAATTTTTTACTTTGGGTTAGACCCGCCTGTCTTAACCGATCGCGCAGTGATACGTCAGTGATCACTTGCTTAAGAGCAGCGGCCAATTCGGCAATGGAGTCGGGCGATACGAGCAGAGCGGCATTATCTACTACTTCCGGCAATGAAGAAACATTGCTGGTCACCACCGGAAGGCCCAGCGACATCGCTTCCAACGGCGGCATGCCGAATCCTTCATAGTAAGAGGGGAAGGCAAACACGGTTGCGTGCCGGTAGAGATAGGTTTTCTGCGCCTCGCTAACATATCCCAGTGTCTTAATATCCGCCGCATAAGCACTACTGTTCATCGCCAACTTGATCTCCTGGGATTGCCAGCCCCAGCCCCCCGCCAAGACTAAACTGGCCGCTGTACCCTCGGATCGTAACTGATCGAAGGCGCGGATGAGGTTAATCAAATTCTTGCGCGGCTCCAACGTGCCCACAAACAAAATGATCGGATTGGATGGTAAAGTTACCAGCTCCTCGGCGGCCTCCACTGCCGGACCGATATAACTGACAGTGATCTTTTCTGGGTTAATCCCGAACAGTTTTACTGCATCGTTCTTGGTTGACTGCGAGATGGCTAAAAGTTTTTTGGCGCGATTGACTGCTGGCCCCATCCAGATCTTTTCAAGCAGCACCGCTTTAAGTTTGTGACGATCAGAGAAAAGAAAACTCACAAAGTCGAACAGCACAGCAACTACCGGCGTCCGCCAAGTGAGCGCCGGGACAATTACGCTGGTGGTAGCAAGATAAACATCAACGGGGTGCCCAAAATTAAGGTACAGCACCGCCAGACCCTGCCACAACCAACTTGGTACCGACCAAATTCTCGCCCGAACATTGGGAAGAACCCATTCGGTCGGCAGCTCTGCGTCACAGAGCAGCACAAATTGATGTTCGGCATGTTTGACCAGCTGACTTACCAGCCGATAAACGTACTCGCCTTTGCCGGCGCGTTCCTTCTTAACTCCCTCCCGCACATCGATCCCGATCCTCATGACCGACCAAATTTAGGCAGTAACTCATAGATATCTCTTAACCGGACTGCTTTGGTCAATAGCAGTGCCGCTCCATAAGTAACCGCTCCCAGACCGATGCGCAGCCAAAGGCCTTCACCGCGGCAGTACCAGACCACGATCCCCATCACCAAGCTCGCTACCACCGCCTTGCCAAACACTCCCCAGGCGGGGGTAAATCGGAGGAAGCGACGCACCAGGTAGGCGCTAGCGACGAGCACCCACAGCTCGGTCAGCACGGTGATAACCGCCGCCCCCATGTAGGTATAGCTTGGGATAATCAATAGGTTAGCGATCACATTGAATGCCACCGCCAAAATGTAAGGGAACATTAATCGCCGCTGTTCACCCGCGGCGATCATCGTATAGATCATCACACTGTTCAGAAATGATCCGCCGATAGCAAAGATCAAGACCCGCAAGACCGGTCCCGATAACACAAACTCTTGGCCGGCCAGCAACACCATAATAGGAGTGGCCAGGAGGGCAGTGCCAGTGATCAACGGCAGAGCCGCCAAGCCCATAAAATCAAAAGCTCGGTGGAAGATGCCGAGGGCGTGGGCCCGGCTCTCTCCCAGCGCTCGCGTCATCACGGGCAAGACCGAACTCATAAAGATGCTGGGGATCGCCAACAACACCTCCAATACTTTGTAAGGCGCCCCATACACCCCCACATCAAAGCTCCCTTTCATTAACGAGAGAATGACCGTATCGATCCGAAAGTAGACGGTGCCTAAAATGATCACCACTCCCATCGGCAGAGCCGACCAAAAGATCTGACGCCAGATCTTTCTCTCGAACCGCGGCCAAATCGCATTAACGGATAGGGCTAAGACCATACTGGCCAAAAAAGTAACAAAGCTGCTGATGGCCACCGCGCCGATGATGGGAAGAAAACCCAAGTGCAGCGAGATAAACCACCAGACCAAAGCTAGCAGCGCCAATCGACCAACCACATCTGAGATGGCCGCCCGGTGCATGATCAGGCGGGCTTGGAATAGACTGATCGGCGCTTGATTCAGTACTAAGAATAGTTGCGATACAGCCCCCAACGCGATGCCCAAACGCACTAACGGCGAGTAGGGGATAAGAAAAGCCGTAAGGCAAGCAATAGTAAACACAGTGATACCTACCACCAATCGCAGACCTAAAACGTTTCCGATAATGGTTCGCTCCTGGGCGGGATCTTTGGCGATCTCTCGCACGCTGGTCACAAAGATCCCCAGGTCCACAAAGACGCCGAAGACGCCCAGATAAGCGAAGATCGTGGCGTAGTCGCCGTACCCGCTCACCCCCAAATAGCGGGTGAGGTAGGCGATCACCAATACCGAGGTAGCGGCGGTGATCGCTTTACTGATCAGTTGGATTAATGTGTTACCGGCGATGCGCCGCGAGGTGGTCATCTGCGCTCGATCTTAGCCATATATTGGATCGGCACCCGGGGGAGATACCATTTGGGGAGGATCTTCAGCGAATAGTCGCGGCTTAAACTGACTTTGAACGGTGTTAGGATCTGTCCCCACTGCTTCTTGCTCATCAGCCGCTCGTCACCAAAGTCTTTTCGCGGATAGAAACTATTGGGTACGCTGATCAGCACTATCGGCGCCACCCGCAGCTGTTCGGTAATCAATTCGCGGATCCGCTCATCAGAAAAATGTTCCAATAAACCTTGGTGAAATATCAGATCGAACGAATCGTTCGGGAAGGGAAGGTGAAAGGCGTCGCCCTCAACTATATCGTTGCGACCGCCGAACTGGCCGCTCACTAACCGTGCCTGCTCTATGACCTTGGGATCGTTATCCAATGTGGTAACCGTCCCGCCCAACTGGGAGAGAAAGATGCTCATCGTACCGGTACCGGCCCCGATCTCTAATATCTTTTTGGCCCCCGTCTCGATGATCGTCTGCAAAAACTCCCGCTGGCCATAAAGGTTGCGGATGTACAGATCGGGGGTTACCTGACCGCCATAGTAATCAGACCAACCGGTCATAGCATTGTCTTAAGCTCGGGGCTTAACCACTACCCGGCGGCCCGGGCCGACACCGGTGCTCTCGGATGCTACCTCGGGATCTTCCGCCACCACCATATGCACGATCCGTCGCTCGAATGAAGACATCGGCGGAAGATATACCGGAGCGCCGCCGTGCTTAGCCTGTCTTACCGCGTCTTGCGCCACTTTCTTGAGAGCGTCCCGCTGGCGTTGGTGAAAGTCACCGATGTTGATGGTGAGATGCACCATCTCTTCCGGAAATTTGCGACGCACCATCAACCGCACCAGATGCTGCAGGGCGAGCAGAGGATCGGCCTTGGGCTGCACGAACAACGCGTCGTTGCTGGTGGTAAGGTCCACCATAACAAACTCATCTTCCTGCGACACTTCAACATTAACTTTCACCGGCCAGCTCTCGAACATCCCCTCGATGACTTCCTTAATGTAATCAATTATCTGTTCCATGATTGTTCTCAATTAATTTACGGCCCGCTGGGGTAATTACAAATACTTGTTGCAGAGCAGTGAACACCGTGGTGGCGATCCAGTACAATGCCAAGGCGGCTGGTAAGCTCCAGGCAATAAAGCCGGTCATCACCGGGAAGATGTATAACATCTGGGTATTAATGGCCTTAGCCATCCCTTCGCCTTGCACCGGCTGGAACTTGGTAGTAAGCCAGCTCTGAACTAATTGGGATAATCCGGCGATGATCGCCAGATAAATATTGGGGTGGGCAAGGTTCACCTGCAGAGAGGGGATATGGGTAAAAGCCAAAAAGGTGGTGTTGATCGTCTCGGGGACTTGGGGGAACCAACTGTAGAGATGCTGCAGACTGTCGGCGGTAAGACCGACCGAGAACACCCGATATAAAGCATACAGGATGGGTAGCTGGATCAGGAGCGGGAGACAGCTACTCAAAGGACTGACTTTGTGTTCCTTATAGATCCTCATCATCTCTTGCGACTGCATCGTCTTGTCGTCCTTGTGCAGCTTTTTGATCTCATCGATCTTCGGCTGGAGCTTCTTTAATGCCCACTGCGACCGCAAGGTGCCTAAGTAGGAAGGAAATAGGATCACCCGAAGGATCAGCGTCAGCACGATAATGGCCACTCCAAAATCGTGGCCGGGGATATAAACGTACAGCAGCATCAACACGTTCAACAGCGGCTTATACAGCAGCTTGGTCATCCAGGAGTTCTCGTTGAGGGTGAACTGGCTGATGGAGTTGTTCATTTTATTTGATTAAGTCGATGCCGCCCTTATTCCACGGGTTGCAGCGCAGCACCCGCCACAAGGCCAGGCCGGCCCCCGCAACCACTCCCTTCTTATCGATGGCCTCCTTAGCATACTGTGAACAGCTGGGATAGAACCGGCAGTGCCCGTAAGGGTGCTGCGCTCTAAACCAGCCATGGTCGGGAGAGAGGGTGGCTTGATAGAGTTGGATAAGAAATAAGATCAACTGCTTCATATTCTCTTGATGGCTTTGGCCAGTTCGTCCTTAAGTTGCTGGAAAGACATAGCCAAGGCCGCTTTTTTAACATAGATGTAAGGGGGCTGGCCGGCGCCCACCAGCTGCCAAATATTCTTAAGGCGGCGTTTTATCAGATTCCTCTGGGTGGCGCGCTTTGCCAGTTTGCCGCTCACTACCACCCGCAACTTCCCGGTCTGCTCCCCCTCTGGCGGGTATTTTAAGGTGAAGGCTGGACTGTCAGCGTACCCTCGGGATCCTCTATACATAAATTTCTCGTATTAAAAGGATTACTCCGAGAGCTTCCGCCTGCCCTTGAGCCTTCTTCTGGCCAATACCCTGCGCCCGCCCTTGGTGGCCATGCGTGCCCGATAGCCAAACTTGCGCTGGCGCTTGCGTTTCTTAGGTTGGTAGGTTCGCTTCATGAGGTTGATTACGGAAGTTCTACTTGTCCAGTATAGCTGTAAAGCTTTTCATCCGTCAATTTAGCGTATAATGAGGCGTTGGCGGAGATTGTTCTTTGGGGATAACTGTAATAAAATTACCTTGTGAACGATCCGAAGGTAGTGGATAAACAACGTTTGTGGCAGAGCGTTTTGGGCGAGGCCGAGGTGTCCTTAAGTAAGGCCAATTTTAACACCTGGCTAAAAAACACCGAGATCATCGAGCTCACCGACACTGAGGTGCTAATTCGCGTACCAAATGTGTTCACACTGGAGTGGCTGCAGAAAAAATATGAGAAAGAGATCCGGCGCTGCCTTATAAAAAGTCTGCCCGATCTGCAGAGCATCAGATACACGGTGGGGGGATCGCCCCGGCAGGAAACTTTGTTCTCCGCTTCCGTGGCCTCGTTATCACAGATGCTGCCTACTCGCAGCGCAGTGACCACCAGAACTGGGGGGAATGGAGAATCGGCCGATCGATTGAATCCACGCTACACCTTTGAAACGTTCGTGGTGGGGGAGAGCAACAAGCTGGCTAACGCCGCGGCCACCGCGGTGGCCAAGACCCCGGGAATCACCTATAACCCGCTATTCGTCTATGGCGGCGTGGGTCTGGGCAAAACCCATATCCTTCAGGCTATCGGCAACGAGATCTTGACGCTCTACCCCAAGAAGCGAGTGGTTTACGTTACCTCCGAGCGGTTTACCAACGAACTGGTTGACGCCATCCACAAGAAAACCACCAAGGAGTTCAAGGAGAAGTACCGCCGGGTGGACTGCCTGATAATCGACGACATTCAGTTCTTGGCCGGTAAAGAGGCGACCCAGGAGGAGTTCTTCCACACTTTTAATACGTTGTACGAAAACAACAAGCAGATCGTGCTGGCCTCCGATCGGCCGCCCAAAGCTATACCCACCCTGGAAGCCCGCCTGCGCTCGCGGTTTGAGTGGGGGATGATCGCCGATATCTCCGCCCCCAACTACGAGATGCGGCTGGCGGTGTTGCGCTCCAAGGCAGCCAACCTTGATTTTCAGCTCCCAGACTATATTTTGGAGACTATCGCTCAAAAGATCCAAAACAACATCCGGGAGTTAGAGGGGGCCCTAACGCGAGTGGTAGCATTCGGACAGCTCAACAACACCATCCCCACCCAAGACGAGGTAGAGAACCTATTAGGTGGTATTCTAATAGGTCCGGGTAAGCGGATCGTCAAGCTATCGGACATCACCAAAACTGTCTGCAAGCACTACGACATCAAGAAAGACGAGCTGTTGGGCAAGAAACGGAATAAAGAGATCGTTTTCCCACGCCAGGTACTCATCTTTTTGCTCCGCGAAGAGCTGGACCTCCCCTACAAGAGCATCGGCCGGGAGTTAGGCGGCCGTGATCACACCACCATCATTCATGACTACAACAAGATCAAAGGTTTGCTGATGGAGAATAATGATTTAGAGGGCGAGATGAAAAATATTAAAGATAAACTTTACGCTGTGGATTAAAGTGGGAGATTAGTTCTCTAAATACTTTATCCCCAAACTATCCACTAATTACCAACAACCCCAAACTACTATCTAACAAACCTGGTGCCGCAAAATAAACTTATACCCTAAAATCACATCTCTATTACTACTAATTGAACTTAAAGAAAATAATTTATTAAGTAAGGCGAGGCGAAATGAAGATATCTGTGTCATTGGAGAAACTCAAGAGGGGGTTGTTGGTGTTAGATAAAATCGTCGCCAGCAAAAGCACGTTGCCAATTTTAAATAATGTGCTAATTAAAGTTGATGAGAACCAGGTAGTGCTTTCGGCTACCGATCTGGAGATGGGGATTAATTACTATCTTGGCGGCAAGATAGAACAGCCAGGTTCAATTACTGTACCGGGCCGGGTATTAGGTAGTTTTGCTGGGAGTTTGACGGAAGATAAGATCGATCTGGAGAGTAAAAATAGCATTCTCTACGCCAAGACGGAAAAAAGCGAAGCTAATCTGAACGGGATGCCAGCGGATGAGTTCCCCACTATCCCGGGGGTTACAGGCAAGGAAGTACTAGAGATCGACGGCAGCCTGCTCAAGTCTGCCATTAGCCAGGTAGGGTTTGCCGCCTCATTTGACGAGTCGCGGCCTATTCTTACCGGCGTCTATTTTGTGGTTGGGGGCAACACCCTGAAGTTAGCGGCAACGGATAGTTACCGGTTGGCTGAAAAAGTGCTAGAGGTCCCTACCAAAGCGGAGGCGAGGTTTATCGTCCCCATCAAGACTATCCAGGAGATCTACCGAGTGATTTCGGGGGGAGAGAAGATTAAGATCACCGTTTCAGAAAACCAGATCATGTTCAGTTTCCCGGATATGGATTTGGTCTCCCGCGTTATTGAAGGTGAGTATCCGGATTACGCGCAGGTCATCCCCAAGAGCTTCAAAACCAAAGCTACCATTTCGGCGCATGAGCTGTTCGGGGTGGTAAAGACGGCCAGCTTCTTTGCCCGCGAGAGTGCCAATAATGTAAAGCTCTCCTTTACCAAGGCAGGGATCGGGGTGGAGGCGAGCTCCTCGCAGTTGGGCAACTTCAAATCGCAGGTATCAGCGGAAGTGACTGGCGAGGATAACGATATTAGTTTCAACGCCCGCTATGTGTTAGACGCGCTGAACGGTATCGGCAGCGAAAGCGTGACGGTAGAGATGGTGGGCAAGCTTAATCCCGGTCTGATCCGTCCGGCTGACGATAGAAGCGGCCTCACCTACATCATTATGCCGTTGCGCAGTTAATGAAATGCATCTCGCTTAAGCTAACCAATTTTCGCAACATCGCCGAGTGCGATATTGGTTTCGGGCAGAGGAATTTTTTGGTGGGGGATAACGGCGAGGGCAAGACCAATGTGCTCGAGGCCTTGTACTACCTTTCGGCCGGTGATTCGTTTCGCACGCATAACGAGCAGTGGGCGATCAGGACCGGCGAGCTGTTTTCCCGGATCGAGGCGGAGCTGCAGTTGGATAACGGCAACCCGCGGGTAGCGAGTATCGTGCTGGAGCGGGACGAATTAGGAGTAACCAAGAACTTTCGGCTGGATAATGCTAAGGTGAACAAAGGAAGTTTTTTGGGGAGCTGCCTGATGGTACTATTTTCTCCGGAGAACGTCAGCTTGATGCGGCTGCAGCCGGCGGTGCGCCGTTCATTTATGAATCACATCATCGCCAAGACCGATTTCACTTACTATGATGATCTGATGGCCTACGCTCGGGCGCTGAAACAGAGAAACCAGCTGTTGACGCTGATCCGAAGAAGACAGGCCGGAGTAAGCGAACTCGGACCCTGGGACGACCGGCTGTCGGCGCTGGGTTCGCAGATCATCAGGAAGCGGCAGGCGTTGGTAGATGCCCTGGGAACGTGGGTCAGCCATTTTTACTCACGGGTAATAGGCAATCCCGATGCCCGGCTGCGGGTTATCTATCAAACGGATGCCGGTTCGATCACGCCCGAGCAGTATATCAGCCGCCTTATCAAAAATCGGGACGAAGATATTCGCTACGGCCATACCACCTTTGGGCCGCACCGGGATGATCTGGTGTTTCTACTAAATGATTTGGACGCTCGGGCGATCGCCTCGCAGGGCGAATTTCGCCTGATTATGGTGGCCTTGAAGCTTGCGGAAGGGGAGTATATCAAAAAAACCTTGCAAGAAGTCCCTATCTATCTATTGGACGATATCTTCTCTGAACTGGATGAAGCCAACAGCAAGCGGGTGATGGGGTTATTGGACGAGGCGCAGGTAGTAGTTACCACCACCGAGCGGCAGCTGGTTCCTAAAGACGCCCGCTTACTTAATGTCGAGTCGGGTGAAGTTACTTCACCTGTCATTGCGACCCCACCCCCTGTCGTTGCGACCCCACCCCCTGTCATTGCGAGCGATAGCGAAGCAATCTCTGTAGATTAGATTGCCGCGGGCTGACGCCCTCGCAATGACATAATTCCTTATTATGACTTGGCAAAAGATATCTGAAGCGATTCCTCGAGACGCAAAAACCATTTCGCGCGGGGCGCAAGTCGATGGCGCGCAGGTGTGTAAACTGTGGCACGAATATGCTGCACAATATTTTGGGCCGATTGCGATGGCAGCGCACGAGGCGCTGAACTTCCGCGACGGAGTGCTGACTATTTCTGTGGCCGATGCCACCTATCTATTGGATATTCGCCGTCAGCAGCCTAAGATTATCCGCCTGATTAACCAGGCCCTCGGTGGCAACTTGGTCAAAACCGTCCGCTACCTTGCCTGATCGACCTTGTTATGCAAACACAAAGTTTATTCCCCACACTACCCGTCGACATAGAACCATTGATTTGCTTTCATGATGAGAGTGGGTCATTTCATTGCGATGAGTGTTTTGGTGTAGGTTGGTTGTTAATGTCGCCATCAGAGATGAAGGCTGCCATAGATAGAATCAAAAAATACAAAGAGCAATACAAGTGTGGCTCGGAGGTTCATTTTCAGAAGATTGATAGCGATAACCGTGAGTATCAAGTGGCGCAGCACCTGCTCCGGGACTTTATCAGTGGGGGCATCGGCGGTAGGTTTGTGTGCTGGTTGGTCCACAGACGGCAGTTGGACGCCAGCAAGACACCCTCCGAGTTCTACCAAATCGGGTATCTCGCATATAATTTTTATACCGCCAAAACACTAAAGAACGGGATCAATTACTGGTATAAGAAAAAATCTCCGCAAATTTCCCTGCATATGATATCCGACGAAAAGGCGCGGCGCTTCTCAGGTGGTGATAACTTTGGCCAGTATGTTCCGCGGGCTGTAAAGCAGTGGGCCAAGGTCAAGGACTTGCAAGTTCGTGATGTGCAAGTGCTACCCTCAGATGAGAGGTGTTCGGGTGACGATCGGTCGCTGATTATTCAACTTGTGGACTTACTTATTGGATGTGCTGTGCAGCTTGCTGTTAGTAGGAGCCGAAACCCCTACAAGATTAAACTAAGTCGAATTCTGGTTGAGTTGTTGAGTCAAAAGGGGAAGTTCATATCACAGAGGATACCTCCTAAAACGAAACATGACCCAAAGCTGGGCACAGTCATTATGTGGGAAGATGGCCTAAGTCAATCATCCCCAGTGCCCCAAGATGGTCTGCCAACTGCTGACAGTTGGGGCAGGGTCGAATAGTACCATTTATTGATATAGTTAGGGTGTTATGTGGACTGCTTTAGCTATTATATCCGGTGTCTTGCTCGTCATATTTTGGCGAAGCCGCAATGCTGTGTGGGGTGGATTAACCCTAGGTATAATCATTGGTCTAGTTATAGCCGGTGTTTATGCTTTCGGCGGCCATGGATTTCAATGGTTTACCGTCGGAAAAGGCGCCATTATTGGCGTATTGGCTGGTGTGGGGGCTGAATTGTTAGGGATAGTCAGTAAGCCTAGCGGGCGACAGTAAATTCTATTTTTGGCAGGAGGGGCAGAGGTGGGCGGAGCGGCCGCCGATTTTTATTCTTTTGACCGTGCCTTTGCAGGGGCGGGGACAGGGCTTGCCGGTTTGGCGGTAAACTCTTAGATGTTTTTGGAAGCTGCCGATGTTTCCCCTAAGGTCGAAATAGTCGGAATCAGAGGTGCCGCGATACCGCACTCCTTTTTTGAGGATCTTTTTGATGGCAGAATAGAGCGCTCTCACTTGAGGCGGTTTTAGTTTTTGGATGAGGGCGAGGGGGTGAATTTTGGCCTCGAATAGGATCTCGTCGCTGTAGATATTGCCGATGCCCGCTAAGAAAGTTTGGTCCATCAAGACAACTTTAACTTTCCCTTTTCTTTTCTGAAGCTGCTGGGCAAAGAGGGGATAGGTGGAACTTTTGGAGAGGGGGTCTATGCCCAATTTTTTGATAGGGTCTTTTTTGAGGACATCTGCGGTGTCCATTAAATAAACCCGCCCAAATAGGCGAAGATCGGAGAAGTCCAAGACCCGATTTTTATTCAGGAAGAACTGTCCGCGAATGAAACGATCAACCTCTTTCTTTTTAGTTTTGAGGTTAGTTACTTGCCCCTTCTCTTTTTGGGAGTGAAGCAGAAGCCGCCCCGTCATCCCGAGATGGAGGATCAGGGTCTTGTCGCCAGAGAGGGTAATTAAAATATATTTTGCCCTCCGCTCGATTTTTTGGATCTTCCTCCCTTTTATGTCCTTTCGGAGAGTGGAGTAGGAGATGTTTTTTATCAGCTTGGGACGCGAGAATTTGACATCTTCAATTGTAGCCCCCCTTAGGGTCCTTTTTAGTTCGCCAGTGATGGTTTCTACTTCTGGGAGTTCAGGCATGTATTAGCAGGTTAGCGGGTCAGCAGGTAAGCGGGTCAGCTGGGTAGATAATATTGATTTACTGCAGATTGTGAGTAGATATCTCATTAATTATGTATGGTCCTGCAAGGTCTTGAGAAAAGAAACCATAAGTACAACCAGAATGATGAGGATATAAGAACCATCATTTTGCCAAAATACGGGGTTGGCGCGCCATATTAAATGCAACAACAGTGCTCCCAATGTTAACAGTGACAAGAGAAGGTAGAGCTTAACTTGATTTTTAGATTCAATCCGCTCCCCTAGAATATTTTTTGTTGAGAGGTAGTCTACGACCTCTCCGTTATCTAGTTTTACCGTAAGGCTTTGTAAATCCTGTACTTTACTTTCCAGCAACGATAGGTTATTGATCAGCTCGTTGTCCCTTAACGAATTCCAGCCAGTTCGGGATAGGGGGGCTTGCATTTCCCCGATTTCCTTGCGAATGATATTAACCGTTCTAGCGAAGGTTAGCACTCCCAGATTTGGGCCAGCGCCCGATTCTGTGCCGGGGAAGATAAAGAGATTTATAATTCTCCCACGGTAGTCATCTATCTCTTTCCGGAGCCATTGTAGGCTATAGCTATTAATCAGAGCTATTGGTAGGGCCATGAATGTGCCGATTGCCGCTGCAAGCTGAAGATATTCTTCTGGTGTCATAACTAGAGTCTTTTGGTGTCGCCCCAGGAGGGGCCGGATTCGATATTAACAGTCAATGGTACATCCAAGGGGTAGATATTTTCCATTATCTCCTTAACGAAGTCGGCTACTCGCTCCACCTCGTTATCTGGCACCTCGAACAGCAACTCGTCGTGGATCTGCAGGACCATCTTGGATTTGGAGCTGATCTTAGCGAGATTTTTATCTATCTCTATCATCGCGAGCTTAATTAAGTCGGCGGCAGTGCCCTGAATGGGGGCGTTAATGGCCATCCGTTCGGCAGCCAATCGAACATTCACGATATTGGAGTTAACTTCCGGTAGTTCGCGCTTGCGGCCCAAGAGGGTTTGGACAAATCCTTTCTGTTGGGCGAAGGCGATAGTGTCTTTGATGTATTTTTTAACGCCCGGGTGGAGAGTAAAATATTTTTCTATGTAATCCTTGGCCTCGCCATAGCTCATCCCGGTGCCTTCGGCTAAGCCGTGAGCGCTAATGCCATATATCAAACCAAAATTTACCGCCTTGGCCTTGCGGCGCATTACTCCCGTGACCTCATCTATCGGCACGCCTTCGATCTCGGCAGCGGTGCGGGTATGGATGTCCTCGTTTTTAAGGAAGGTTTCAATTAAGCGCTTATCCTGCGAGATATGGGCAACCACCCGCAGTTCCACCTGCGAATAGTCCGCGGAGATCAGCTCGAACCCTTTCGGAGAGATAAACGCCTTGCGCAGCTCTTTGCCTGCCTCGGTGCGGATGGGGATATTCTGCAAGTTCGGTTCAGCGGAAGATAACCTGCCGGTAGCGGTGTTTTGAGAAAAGTGGGTGTGCAGGCGGCCGTTTTTATCTACCAATTTGGGCAAAGTTTCGAGATAGGTGTTGCGTAGTTTCTCTAACTCGCGATATTCCAGTATCGGCTCGATGATAGGGTGAATCCCCTTAAGCTTATTCAGTTCGGAAGCAGCGGTGGAGAAGCCGCTCTTAGTTTTGGCGATGCCTTCGGTGGGTAGGTGCAGTTTTTCGAACAAGATCATCGCCAACTGCGATGGCGAGTTGATATTAAAATCCTGGTGAGAGTGCTTGTAGATCCGGCTGCTGATGGTGACCAATTTTTCGCTCACTTCCTTATTGAGCCGATTGAGGAATTTGGTGTCCAACATCACCCCCACTCTCTCTATCCGCGTCAGCACCGGCTCCAGGTCCCGATCGATCCTATCTGCCTGATTCTTGATGGCTCTCTTTGGCGTGGACTTTTCCTCGAGCGGCAAGCTCATCTCTTTGCTCGCCTGGGGGAGCTTGTTCATTAAACTGGTAAAGCCCAGCTTATAGAACAGATCGCGCACTTTCTTCTCGTCGTATTCGTGCAGTACCGCCTTATTGAGATCTAATTTGATCGGCACATTCCGGACAATGGTGGCGAGCTGCTTGCTCTGCTCTGCCATCGCCCGGTTTTTTTCGAGTAGGGCCCGATAGCGCTCCGGCACTTTATCTAAATTCCGATAGATATTTTCGATGGAGCCGAACTCCTGCAACAACTGAAGCGCGCCTTTCTCGCCGATGCCTGGGACGCCTGGGATGTTGTCCGAGGGGTCGCCCCGCAGGCCCTTGAAATCGATCATCTGCTTAGGCGTGACGCCTTTTAGGTTTTTGACCGTGTCTTCATCGAACACGATCATATCGGAAAAGCCCTTGCGGGGAGCGTAGACAAAGGTGTTATTATCGACCAGCTGCAGGGTGTCCATATCGCCGGTGGCGATGTAGGTGGCAAGCTCTTTGGGCGCCTGGGCAGAGAGAGTGCCAATGACGTCATCCGCCTCGAATCCGTCCTTGGTGAACAGGGGGATATTGAACGTCTCAACCAGCTCCTGAATGCGCGGGATCTGATCGTACAGCTCCTGGGGAGCCTTGATGCGGGTGGCCTTATACTCCTTGTATTCCTCGTGGCGGAAGGTGGGGGCCTGGGTATCGAAGGCGACGGCGATGTAATCCGGCTTCAGCTTAGTGAAGATATTGAGGAGGATGAGGGCAAAACCGTAGACGGCGCTGGTGTTTTCCCCGGTAGGAGAGGTTAAATTGAGCCGCGAAAAGGCGTGGAAGCCCCGGTGAACCAAGGAGTTTCCATCTATCAGAACGAGTTTTTTGCGCCGCGCTGCCATCTGGTTTAATTATACCTCTCCTGTTTTTGTCTGGATCCCCGATGTCGGGGCACTATGCTCCCGACTCGAGGACGACGGTGTCGATTATAACCCGCTTCGCCTCTGTCATTCTGAACGCAGTGAAGAATCTAGCGAAGCGCCCCCTTGCGGGCTAGATCCTTCGACTCCGCTGACGCTCCGCTCAGGATGACACGGGGTTACTAACCCACCGTTAACCCTACCCAACCTCCCCTTATAGTAAGGGGAGGAGAGGAGGGGTTATTTTATTTTCTGTCTGGATCCCCAATGTCGGAGCGCTATCGCTTCCGGCTTGAGGATGACTGCATTAGTTGAGGGCGTAAGTGATGGTGACGTAAGAGGTGATGGCAGCGCTGCCTACTTCTAAGCCGGGAGTCGTTACCCCGCCGCCCATCCCCATATCGGAAGAATATTTGGGGACGATGATGCCAGCGTCAGGAACCGACTCGGAGATGGAGATGATACGGCCTAGATGGGCGCCGCTCAAATCGGCCAACTGCTTGGCCTTTTCTTTAGCTTGGGCAATGGCCTTTTCGCGGGCATCGTTCTGAACTTCGGAAGGGTCATCGACGGTGAACTGAACCTGGTTCACCTCGGTAGCCCCGGAGTTGCCCAGGGTCTGCACCACACCATCCGCGTCTTCTAGTTTGCGGACAGTTACCTCAATGGTGTGGCGGGTAGTGTAACCGCGGAGCTGGGGCGCGCGACTGCTGATGTAGTTATACTCTGGGCTGATGGTGTAGTAGAGAGTCTTGATATCCTTAACATCGATACTGAAGGCCTGCAAAGCGTCCTTGATCTTGGCGATTGCCTCGCTGTTGAGCTTCTGTGAATCGGCCAAGTTTTTGGCCTCGGTGCTAACGCCGAAATCGATCTTGGCTACGTCTGGCGTGACGTAAGACTTGCCCTCGCCGGTAACGGTTAGGCCCTGTTCGCCGGTCGGGTTGGTGACAGAGGCAGGAGCGCTACCGCGGGCCACACTAATAATGGCGATCACTAAGCCCGCTACAACTACTATGGTGACGAGATCCAATACCCGCTTGGCGATGTTGATTGGAGGCGCGGGTGGCTTGGGTGGCAAGGGTGGCATGAAGGGCGGAGGGGCCACTGGCGGTTTGGGAGGAGG